>Ga0123353_10005997_pt1 | contig 16088 bp, 12 predicted proteins | sample TergutLab28metaG_3_FD_92763 | JGI IMG/M metagenome (GOLD analysis project Ga0123353, IMG submission 92763) | Labiotermes labralis P3 segment gut microbial communities from Petit-Saut dam, French Guiana - Lab288 P3 | ecosystem: Host-associated > Arthropoda: Insects > Digestive system > Gut ... | reverse complement strand
TTTTGTAACGGCGTTGAAGCGTAAATCGTCATATGATCGGGATAACGCTTCGCTATGGCTGCTTTTAGCTGTTCAATGATTACATCCGCTAACGGACGATCTTTCATCTGACATTTGCCTGACAATTCTATTAAGGATTCATTATAGGTTTTAGCTTTATTAAGCTCTGACTCTGTGATTTCTCCGTCTTCATTAACGGAAACACCGACATCAAACCAATGCTTTTTCCATCTAATAAAAGCATTCTTCCATTTGTCGCTTTCTTTGGGTGCGCGGCATGGGACAGAAAGCGGAAGAAGATTGAGAATCTGCTTTTTTACGAAAAAATCGCCAAGTCTGCCACTGGTATAGTCTTTATTGTAGTTCTTTGCTTTTTTAAGTTCACCGCCTGTGATTTCGCCGCTATCATCTACAATGATGCCGGTTTCCGACCATCGCTTTTTCCAATTATCAAACGCAAGTTTCCAAACATCGCTATCCTTCGGCGCAGTTGTAGGTACATAAAGAGGCATGGCAATTTCTGGTGTGTTTTCACCCTTGCGCCAATTCGCAATATAGGAATATACAGGTCGCCCGGTTTGAGGTATTTCTTGTTCCCGCCAACACGCTAATTCTTTGTCTGCCGTTGTCTGGTCGCGTTCGGCTTCATTTGTATAAACGCCACGTAAATCGGGGTGCGGAATGCTTTTTAAATAATCCTGCTCGCGGAGATAGAAAAAAGCATACTCCACAGCCTTGCCGCTTCTGGAATCGTCTTTAGTGTTGCGCAAAATGCCGTTATGAAGCGGATCGATAAGCGCGTGGAGAATTTCCAGTTCAGTTACAGAGGTATCGCCCACATAATGCTTTTGCAGAAGGTTGGGAAAAAGTTCATAAGTATCTTTGCCGATATCGTCCGAAGAAGGAACCCAACCGCGCCGTTGTCCTAAAAAGCACAGGAAAAACGGACGGCATTCGTCAATATTCCGAAGACACGCCCGCACTGTGTTTTTAGCTTCGGAATCGGCGGCGGTCACACCCCAGCGCAAGTCAATATCAATCAGGCGCAGTTTCCGTTCCTCACACCATTCGGACAAGGCCGGAAACACGTTCTTGACAAGATAATCCCGTTCAGCGTGCATATCGTTGAATGTGCTGCTGATAAAGATATGTACATTTTCCCACTGCATAATTAATTCTCCTGTTCAGAATGATACGGAAAACTTATATATGCTTTTTACTTGATCCTTGCCTCCTTAGTTTTCTTACTTCATTTCTTGTATATGCACATATCGGCGGCTTTCAGCACCCGGGACATCTCGCGGATGGCATTAAGGTCTTTTCCCTTGATTAATTCAGCTTTTTTCCTGCCGTATTTCTCTTCAAACTCGTTCCATGCCCACATGCAGTCGTGAATCTTTTTGGCGTCGTCACGCAATAAACCCGGAGTCCACCCGTCCTCCTCTTTTGCTTTCATCCAGCGTATATGTTCCGCTATGGCAAGCTCCTCGACAATTTTTTCGTCGTTAAGCTCAATCACCTCTTTATCCTTATCGCCGATAAAACCGATAACCCCGCCGAACCGCGCCGCTTTATTATCATAATCCCGGGCCTGCCCGAGGTTATCCAGCTTAAAGTGCATAGGCAGATCATCCCAGTCCACGTTGTTAGGCAGTTTATGCCCGTCGCCCTCCAAATGTGAACGATATAGTTTGTGGATTTCCCGCGCCATAACGCCCACAGGTGACTGCTCTATTGTCTTGATCAGCAGAATATCCGTAAACATCCTGTCGTTCAGGTGAATTTTCATCTGATCGCCAAGCGGCAGCCCGGCGGGAACCCACTTGCCGTCAGTGATGCGGCTCATCTTGATGATGGTCTCCATGCTCCGCGCCCCGTGGTGATAACGCGGCACCAGCAGCATCGCTTTCAGGATGTTGCCGTCGATATACGAAATGCCGAACCGCTCCATAAAGCTGCGCAGCAGCAGCGCGCGGCGGAGAATGAAGTTATTGTCGTCTCTGCCGCGTGGATTCGGTCCCGCGATGTTGATACTCGCCTTCACGCGGCTCACAAAATCCGGCGTCTTCCGGGCTTTGCCGGCGTCGATTTCATCACGGGTACTGCCGGGTTCGCTGCATTCGTCAAAGGTGGCGGCCGTGCCGCCCGCGAAAACGAGAATGCACCTGCCCAGCGGATGCGTTCCGGCGCCGTCCTTGAATTCGCCGTCCTGCATCAGCATCAGGAAATTTTTCAGCCAGCCTTTCGCCCGGCCGTCACGATCGGAATCGAACTCGTCAAAGAACACAAGCGGCATCTTGCCGTCAAGCACTATGTCCCGCACTTGCTGGAATGCCGCGCACAAGTCATCCTCGCCTGTAAACTGGGATACGTTGAATGTCTTCGCCCGGCAGCAGCCGCCCAGCACATGTTCGGCGATCTGTTTCACACCGAAGGACTTTCCGCTGCCCGGAGTGCCGAAAACGCCGATGCACAACGGCTGCCTTTCCCTGCTGTCCGCGTACGCCAGCATCGCGTTGCGGATGTTGTGGAAGGCCTCGATTTCCCAGCGGTCAACGCTGTTCAGGCCGCCGATTTTAAGCATCGGCAGCCTCGTGAGCGCGCCTTTGCCAGTGCGTACATATTCTACCGCGTCCGACAGTACCTTCTTTTCATCCGTACTGTCGGCAATAAGGTATGTATCGGGCGGCGGGGTGTTGCCGCCGGGAAGGAGCTTCACTTCGCGTAAATCATCGCCGTTCTCGTATTCGATCTCAAAATCATAAGGGCAGCTGACTATGCGCGCGTCCGTTTCGTATCCCCTGCCGATAAACGCCGCGCCTTTTTTTAATACGCGCCAGAGCTCTACAGCGGGCTTTTTATCCGGCTTACGCCTCGCCGGAATATCCGCCAGGATCTCCGGCATCTGCGCCGCGGCGGCGGCGGCCATTATGTAAAACGCGTCGCCCAGATGTCCCCTGGAATCCACCCTCTCTTTTTGCAGATTACCCTCGCACCTGCCGTTGAGCAGGTACAGCCACGCGCTGGTCGTCACACCGTCCGTGTTCTCGATATACACCGCGCCGTCCTGCCCGAAAGTCACTATGATGCGCGGAATGTTCGGCAGGTTGCCGATTAAACCATTGTCATTCTTATTGTTGCGCAACTGCCACAGCAGGTTCATGACCGTGCGCTCCCAACTGACCGCCTTGCTGATCATCGCGCCGCCGTTTCGCAGCACATCCCCGTCAATAAACAGCAAGTCAATGCCCCCTGTCTGTCCGGGAAGCCTGCGGCGCGTCGCCCACATCACGTTCCTCGCGTTTTCGGGCAGGGTTACGGCACTCAAGCCGTGGTCATACACAACCGTATACCCGCCTCCGCCGATCGTAAAATCCGCCGTGCCTTGCCTGATTCCCAACCGCCGCACCAGGGCGCGATATTTGCCGCCGTCCTTATGTTTGAATTCATCAAGCTCAAAATATTCCCGCCTCGCGTTTTCGGGCAGCCTGGTCTCGCACCCAAGCAGTTTGGCAATCAGCGCCGCGCCTCCGGGCAGGGTATATTCCTCGCGCTCGGCATGTCCATCCTTGCCGATATAATGGAATTCGCGGGCGTAGGCATGGCCGTGGATGGTATATGAGTTTGACATACGTGTGTCCTTTCGGTATTTCCCTAATATTTACGCAGGCGTTCCATGAAACGGCCGTAGTTTTCGGCGGTTTCATCCATCGAATCGCCGCCGAACTTTTCGAGAAACGCGCCGCAGAGCTCAAGCGCCAGCATTGCTTCGCCCACAACGCCGGCGGCAGGAACGGCGCAGACGTCTCCCCGCTCGACCGCGGCGTCAAAGGTCTGTTTCGAACAAATATCCACGGATACGAGCGGTCTGCGCAAAGTAGGAATCGGTTTCAGGTAAATGCGCACGCGTACTTCCTCCCCGTTGCTGACGCCCCCTTCCATTCCTCCCGCCCGGTTGGTTTCATGATGGAAACGCCGCGCGGCGGCGTCATAGGAAATCGCGTCATGCACCTGGGATCCGGATTTTTTCGCTCCCGCGACGCCGTCGCCGATTTCCACCGCCTTGACGGAAGGAATGCTCATCATCGCCCCGGCAAGACGTCCGTCAAGACGCCTGTCCCACTGAACATGCGAACCGAGTCCGGGCGGAACGCCGGCGGCGGCTATTTCGACAACGCCCCCAAGCGTATCACCCGCTCTTTCGGCTTCATCGATCAGTTCGATCATGCGCAGGGCGGCCTCCCGGTCGGCGCAGCGCAGATACGCCCCGTTGTGTTCATTTTCGGCGGCCGCAATGCCGTCAAACGGCAACGATTCATACGCGGCGGCGACACGTTCCCCGCCGACAGCCAGAACGTGACTTGCGATGCGCACGCCGAAATATTCCGTCAGTATCCGCGCGAACGTGCCTCCGGCTGTGCGGGCGGCCGTCTCGCGTGCGCTCGCGCGCTCCAGAATGTCGCGCATATCACGCGTCTGATATTTCAACGCGCCCGGCAGGTCGGCGTGTCCCGGCCGGGGGCGCGTCACGTTCCGCAGGTCGGCATCGTCCGGAACCGGATCGCAGGACATCGGAATACACCAGTTTTCCCAGTCTCTGTTGGCGATCAAAAATGATATCGGGCTTCCCAGAGTCCTGCCGTGACGCACGCCGGAGAGAATTTCCACCTGATCGTTTTCAATCGCCATACGTCCGCCCCGGCCGTAACCGAGCTGCCGCCGATACAATTGCCGGTCGATTAGTTTCCGGTCGATTTCAAGGCCGGCGGGAAACCCCTCCAGAAATCCTATAAGCCCTTTCCCGTGAGATTCCCCGGCGGTATAAAATTTAAGCATCGTATGAATTGGTTTCCTTATCGCCAGTCGTCGATTAAAACGCCCCGGCCTCCCATGAAATCGGTTACGAACCAGACGCTTGCCGTACTTCCTCCCGCTACAATAGCCCGGATATTCTGCGCGTTGGGATAATGATGGATAAGCGTGCTCCCAGGAACTTTCTGCCAGCCGGCGTAGGGTTCAAGCCCCTGCTTGCCAAGCGGCCCCATCATGCCGGATGTGATCGAATTTGCCCAATAGGTTTCCGCAGCCGTCACCGCGTTCTTTGAAATCCATGCGCCGAACTCCGCCTTGGTTTTGAAGCCCTGCGTATGACGAAGCTGCCAGGCGACGGACGGATCCATGATAAATGTCGCCGAACTGGTTGCCGCCAGCACACGCATGAAGTCGCGCATCAAAAATTGCGGCGGATAATGCTCCACGACCGAACCCGAGCAGTTGACGAAATTCCAGCCGGTCAGCACGGTCAGCACGCTGTCTTCCGGTTTTCGTCCCGTGAGCACATGAAAAGGCGCCCAGCCTTCCGGTAATTCTTCCTCGTTTTCCCCTATCGTCATGTTGTTGTAGCGCAGCGGATTGCTGAGGGAAGAATAGCCGGTCACGCCTTCTTTGTATCCCTGGACGATGCTGTGTATCAGGTTCATCGAGCGGCCGATTACTGAATTGGCTTCCGCCACCGGGCCCAGCGCGCCTATGCCGGAATTCACGCCGATCTCTTTACGGATAGGCCCGTTGATAAGCACCATGCTCGCGTTGGACGTGGTGGAGTCCATGTACGGAACCTGACTGGCCAAGGCGAGTATTACGGGTAGATACTCCGGTTTCGCCCCCGCCATTACTGCAATAATGGCGACGGTTTCCACCGTAAAAGGCCGTTTTGTGCCGAAAGTGCCGGAAGCTTCCTTTATCACCTCATCGGGCGCGTGACTGGTGCCTTTCAGCATCGCCGCTACTCTTTCTTCCGTCGGAAGGATAATCGGATTGAAATCGGTCCAGTCTCTATCCTTGAACAGGCGTTGCAGATTGTCTTCCGTGTCCGGCGGCAGGAACCGGGGTTCCGGCGCGGCTTCAGGCGGAATGCCCGTCATTTGTTCTTCCCCGGTCAGCGGTAATGTAAAGCCGTCAACGATGGCTTGCATGATGGGCTTGCCGCTGACATTGTCGTTGTCGTTGAGGTAGGCTTTCAATCTTTCCTGACTGAGGCCCGTAAACGGATATGGCACTCCGACGTATCGGACGGGCATTCCGGTGCTGTATTTAAAATGCGCTCCGATGCCGAAGGACACGATGTTTTCATTCGCCAGGGATACGGTGGGTATACCGTACTGTTTCTCAAGCGTTCCCGCAAAACGGCTCACGGCCGACAGGCATCCCCATCAACCCGCGACGCCGATTATAACGCCGTCTCCTTTTTTTTCGGCGATTTCCTTCCATAACTCGGGGTCGTCCGCCGCGTAATTGCCGCTTTTGAGTTTGAATACTGTTTTTACCTGTGGCATGTTCCGGGTAAACCAGCCCTGCATTTCCTCCATTACAGGCGTGCCGGCCATCCCTTCGTAATTTGTGTCCACCAGATAAATGGTTTTTCCTTCCAGTGCGCTTAACCGGGGCGCAAGAGGCACTCTTTCCGCGAGCGCTTCCGTAACGGCGGGATTAAGCACAGTGATTTTCCGATTTCCGGCATCCGCCGTACTGCACGCCGTCTGCATCGTCAGACTGCCGGAAGCCAGCACGGCGGCGCCCACCGGCAGGCCCTTTGTCAGTAAATCCCTTCGTTTCATAAACTATCTCCTTACAATGTGATGTGGCCGATTCTACTTCAGAGTCTCATAAAATGGTATCGGTTTTTCAAACAGGGTTATATGCCGGACAAATGGCTTTACCTTACCCGCCGTTGATGATCGGGTTGCGAAACAGCGAAACTTTTTCATGATGGCGTTCAACGAAATGCTCCATGCTCCATTCGCTGGTGAAAAGCAGCGCGCGGCGGCCGTTTTCATCGAAGGCGATTACCGCTTCGTATGGAAGTAAATCCGTAAGCCCGGCATCGTCGAGAGCCGATTCAACCCAGCGCAGAGCCTTCCACGGCATGTTATCTATGGTCGCCTCCGCGCCGTATTCGCCGAGGAGCCGATATTTGAGCACGTCGAATTGCAGCAGGCCCACCGCGCCCAGCAGCGTTTTATTCCGGTGAGCGGCAGACGGAACGCGAAACGCCTGAATGATGTTTTCCGAAAGAAGCTGGTCCAGCCCCTTGCGAAAAGGTTTGTAATTCGCCGGCGAAGGGTTGTTTATAAAACCGAAATGCTCCGGCGCGAAACGTGGAATTTCATCAAAGACAAGTTCCTGATCGCAGCTCAGCGTGTCGCCCACACGCAGATCCTGCCGTGAAACAAGGCCGACGATATCGCCGGGCCAGGCTTCATCGACGATTTCGCGGCTCTGGCCGAAATGCGAGTGCGAATCGGAGAGGCGTATCTTTTTTCCAGTCCGCGACACGTATGCCTGCATGTCGCGGGTGAATTTGCCGGAACAGACGCGCACAAAGGCTATTCGGTCGCGGTGCAGAGGATTCATATTGGTCTGAATCTTGAAGATGAATCCGGAAAAATCCGGAGAATCCATAGGTATGACGCCGCGGTTGGATTTTCGCGGCAGCGGCGGCGATGTATATTCCACGAATCCGTCCAGGAGCAGATCGACGCCGAAATTATTGACCGCGCTGCCGAAATAGACGGGTATCGATTTTCCTTCCAGCACGGCGGCGGGGTCAAACACGCCCTGTACATGGTCGAGAATTTCAAGTTCCTCGACGGCCTGATCGTAAGCTTTTCCGCGCAACCCGCGGACAAGCGCCGGATCGGAAAAATCACGTACCGAAACCGGCGCTTTGTATGCGCCGCCGGCGACACGTTCGTAAAGGTGCGCCTCTTTCCGCAGCCGGTCGTAAACCCCGCGAAAATCAACGCCGTCGCCAAGCGGCCAGTTGACGGGACAGGCCGTGATTCCGAGCACTGTTTCCACTTCATCGATCAGCTCCAGAGGCGCTTTACCCGACCGATCCAGTTTGTTCATGAAAGCGAAAATGGGAATACCGCGCTCGCGGCATATCTCAAAAAGCTTGCGCGTCCGGCTCTCTATGCCCTTGGCGGCGTCGATAACCATTACGACACTGTCCACCGCCATCAGCACACGATAGGTGTCCTCGGAAAAATCCCTGTGGCCGGGCGTATCAAGCAGGTTCATGCGCCGGTCGCGGTAGTCGAATTGCAGCAGCGTCGAGCTGACCGATATGCCCCGCTGTTTTTCGAGTTCCATCCAGTCGGAAGCCGTCTCGCGCTGTTTTTTCCGCGCCGTGACCGACCCGGCCAACTGGAGCGCGCCGCCGTAGAGCAGAAATTTCTCCGTCAGGGTGGTTTTACCGGCGTCCGGATGCGAGATGATCGCAAATGTCCGCCGTTTTCGTATTTCTTCATTCATTAGTGAGTTTCGTTCCCGATAAACCGCAACTGGTTTTCCAGCATCTCCGTTTTCGGCATGGCAAATCCCGCGCGGGCGGCGGTTTCGATCGGCCTGGAATAAATGTACTCTATTTCCATCGGGCGGCGGTTGTCGTAATCAAGTTTCATGCTGGGCGCGTAAGGAATCATTTCAAACGTTACGTCGATCATCTTTTGCGCCAGCGATTCTTTGAGACCGACGCCGCACCGGTTCGCGCCGTAAATAACTTCAAGCATGATTTCACGCACCAGAAGCCGCGCGGAATCATGCGCAAGCAGCCGGTCGGTAGTCGTATTCATCACAACCGCCAGCCCGTTAAACGGAACGTTCCAGACCAGCTTGCGCCAGCGCGCGAATAACAGATCTTCGGACAGCTCCGCCGGAACTCCCGCCGCGCGAAAATCATCGATTACACTGTTTAGAACCGCGGACTTTTTTACGTTATACGAACCGATGTCGAGCTTCCCGTAATCGAGATGACGGATATGACCGGGGCCGTTTTTTTGCGAACAGATAAAAGCCAGGCCGCCGGCAATCTCCGCTTCGGGAAGCCGGGCTGCCAAATCTTCCTCCACGCCAAGCCCGTTCTGCAGCAGCAATACTATGGAGCCGGAACGCAGCAGCGGCCGCAGCAGATCCGGCAGTCTGCCGTTTTCCGTAGTCTTGACGCAGACCAGAATAACGTCGCATACCGGCATTGCGTCCGCGGCGGCGTAGGCGTTGACTTTCGGCAGGCGGAAATCGCCGCTGACGGAATCAATCCTCAGTCCGTTTTCCCGCACGTATTCGTAGTCGCCGCGTAATAAAAAATGTACTTCCCGGCCCGCCCTGGCCAGCACGCCGCCGTAGTAGCCGCCCAGAGCGCCGGTTCCGATTACGCCATACCTGATTCCCACGTCGTCATATCCCGCATAAACAAGGAGCGTTTTCTAATGGAAGCGCCGCAGGAGCGGCGGAATTCCCATGAATATCCGGGCTAGAAAAGCTGGTTTCCGAGAAAACGCGCCTGTTCCCTTAGTTCCTGCTCTATGCGCAGCAACTGGTTGTATTTGCAGACGCGGTCGGTGCGGCTGGCCGAACCGGTCTTTATCTGCCCGGCGTTTGTGGCGACGGCCAGATCGGCAAGGAAAGAGTCTTCCGTTTCACCGGAACGGTGGGATATGACCGTGGTATAGCCGTTTACCTTGGCAAGTTCAATGGTGTCCAGCGTTTCGCTGACGGATCCCACCTGGTTCAGCTTTATAAGAATACTGTTGCCGACTCCGTCCGCGATGCCGCTTTGCAGCCGCCGGGCGTTGGTTACGAAAATATCGTCGCCGACAAGCTGGATTTTTTCTCCCAGCGCCGAGGTCAGCGCGGCCCATCCACTCCAGTCGTCCTCGGCCATGCCGTCTTCGATGGAAACGATCGGATATTTCTCAACCCAGCCCTGGTAGAGCTGAATGATTTTTTCAGCGTCAAGTTTCGCTCCGTCCGATTTCTTGAAGTGATAAACGCCTCCCTCAAAAAATTCGCTGGCGGCGACATCAAGCGCCAGAAAAATTTCTTCGCCGGGTTTGTAACCCGCTTTCTGGATGGCTTCCAGGATCAGGTCGAGCGCTTCCTCATTGGATTTGACGTTCGGCGCGAAACCGCCTTCGTCGCCGACGCTCGTAACATAACCTTTCTTTTTCAAAACCGATTTCAGCGTGTGAAAAGTTTCAATTCCCATACGCAGGCTGGCGGCAAAGGAATCCGCCCCCGCCGGCACGATCATGAATTCCTGAACGTCGAGATTGTTGTCGGCGTGCGCGCCGCCGTTGAGAATATTCATCATCGGTGCGGGGAGAATACAGGCGTTGGTTCCACCCAGGTACCGGTACAGTGGAAGCCCCAGCGCCTCAGCCGCCGCCCGCGCCGCCGCCATTGAAACCGCCAGGATGGCGTTCGCACCAAGCGAACCCTTATTCGGCGTACCGTCCAGATCAATCATAATCCGGTCAAGCATACGCTGGTTGAAAACCTCTTTACCCGCCAGGGCGGGCGCAATTGCAGTGTTGACGTTTTCAACCGCGCGCAGAACGCCCTTGCCTGAAAACCTCTCCTCATCGCCGTCGCGGAGTTCCACTGCCTCATGAACGCCTGTTGACGCTCCGGAAGGAACGGCGGCCCGGCCCCTGACACCGTTTTCCAGGACAACTTCCGCCTCAACGGTCGGATTGCCTCTGGAGTCGAAAATCTCTCTTGCCTCGATGGAACGAATAACTCCCGTCATGTCTTACTCCCACAAATAACAATGGATAATTTACGAAATTAGTGAAACATGCTTTTTTATAACATAGTCGCCCGTAGTGAGCAAGCCGCAGGAAGCGCCGAATAAACGACGGTGCGCTGGGCGCTGTGTGTCAAATAAAATAATGATTGAACATAAACGCCCCGAGGCGTATCCATATTTTCCGGTCGCCGGGAAAGCGCGCGCAGTAAAAATTCCGGTGATACGGAAACTTTTATTGCGTGTACCCTGCAAAACGCGCGAATTGACAGTTTTCGGTCATCTGTGTTAGTTTTGATTCGTCTGATATGGAGGTTCCGGCATGAAGTTCTCAACCAGGAAAATAGACGATGTTGTCATCATAGACGTGGACGGAAAAATTCTCCTGGGGGAGGGGGATGTAGAAATTAAGGAAGCGGTGGATAATCTGCTGGAACAGGGTCAGAAAAAAATCCTGCTGAACCTTGGAAAAGTTCCCTATATGGACAGCGCGGGGCTCGGCGAACTGATCCGCTGTTTTACCGCGCTGCGCAAGAGCGGCGGTCATTTCAAGTTGCTGTCTCCAAATCCGCGGATTAAAGATCTGCTGAACATTACAAAATTGCTGAATGTTTTTGATTCTTACGACAGTGAACAGGCCGCCGTCGCAAGTTTTCCAAAATAACCGCCGCGTTAAAATCGTTAAAGTTATGGCAAGGTTCCCGCGTATCTGCTTTGGTTTTCTGATTCTGGGCGTTTTCTTTCACGGCGCGGCTTTCGCGCAGCAGATGCGAAGCATGTCGTCAAAGCACGTCATTCTACAATTCCCCGCGGAAAGGGAAATTCTCGTCCGGGAGCTGTCCGCAGAGGCCGAACGCTGCTACGAGTATATGAACAGGGCTACGAACAACGGCCTTCCGCGCAATATCTCCGTTACTCTTGACTGGAACGCCACGGCAAACTCCTGGAATTTCCGATCCGGGCGCGTCACGATCGGCATGAGTCAGCCGGAAGCCGTGGCGGACGCTCGAAAATTTCTGCGCCATGATCTCCCGTTTGGAATCGCGCGGCTTGGATTGATTAATCTTTCCCAGGGGGCGCAGCGTGAAGATACGGAATTCCTCTTTGAAGGAATGGCTGAAATTCTGACGCACGAATATAATCACAGCACGCGCAGCCTGGAAGCCGCCTGGGCGACAGCCAAACTGCTGGATGAAACGGGCAGGCTTGGATTTTCTCATCAGCGCGCCTGGTCTGAATTTTCCGGAGGGAAAAGAAATCACCGCAATGCCGCGCCCGGTATTTCATTCCTCCTGACACAGCGCGAAACGGACCGCGGCCGCCTGATGAAATTTTTTGAAGCTCTCCGTAAAAACAGCCTGCTGAACGCCCTTAGCATGGCTTTTAAGGCGCCCGCCGCGGAACTTGAAGCCGCCTGGCTGAAAAAAGTCCGCTCTTACGAAATTCCTGCAGAGATCACTGTACAGAGCGTCGCCGCTCCGATTCTTTTGAAAATTGAGCAGGCTGCCGATTCCGCGCTTGCCGGTCGGCCGGTACGTCTGAACTTACTCATTAAAGGCTCCGCCGGCGATATTTATCCCGAAAACATTTTTGTCCGGGATTCGCGCTCCGGGAAAACCTTTCAGGCACGTAACGCAGATTCAGAAACCGAGGCGGAAAACGAAGTATTGCCTTATTCCGTTATTATTCAATGCGAGGATGATTGTCTCGCGGGAACTTATTCCTTCGAGGTAATAATGATCGACGACGCCGGAAACCTGCGCAGGGACGGCGGAACTTACACCATAAAATAAAACTATTTCCTGTTTTTATTGTTTTCACTCACACGATCCACGGTTTCTTTCAGCTCCTGGGACGGACTTAGTTCGTAGGCTTTTCTGTACGCCCTCAAAGCCTGGTCGTGCTTGTTCTGTCTTTCATATACAAACCCAAGCCGTGTGAACACCCCGGCGTTATCCGGGAGCCGGGAACCGGCCGTCGTCAGCTCCTTTTCCGCTTCGGCATACCGTTTTTCAAAAAGATACGCTTCACCAAGATTGTAATTTACGTAGCCGTTGTTTGAATCGTGTGTTTTTGCCTTAAGCAGCGTTTGTATGGCATCCTGGTAAAGTTTCTCGGAAAGCGCCTGAACCCCTTTCCTTAAATAAGCCTTCCCGAGAATATCTCCGGCCGACGCCTCGCCCGGCTTCAGGGCGACGGCTTTCTCAAGAGCCTGAATTGCTTCGTCCGTGCGGTTCAGATTGAAGTATGAAGCGCCCAGCATGAAAAACAGCGTCCAGTCCGACGAATTGGCCTGAATCGCTTCCTGTAAGTCAATAACGGCCTCGGAAAACTTGTTGGTCATATAATAGGCGGTTCCGCGAACGATATTGACTTTCTCTTTTTCGGCTTCAGGATTTTTTTCTTTTGCAGCCAGAGGCTCGGCCCTGTTGAGCGCGGAAATGGCGTCACTGTAACGTTTCATATTGAAATACGCCTGGCCAAGCCCGAAGTAGGTAGCAAAAGCCGTTGACTTTAATTCTGCGGCGCGCGACAGCGATGAGACCGCCAGCGCGTTATTATTAATATTCAGATAGCAGAGCCCCAGGAGGCGATGCCCGGATTCCCAGTCCGGCGATTTGTCAAGATCAGGTTTAAGTTCCTGAATTGCGCGGTTGTAATCCCCCTGCGAGTAGTACGCGACAGCCTGCTTATAGTCAGCCTGCGCCGGGCGAACCGCGGCTGACGCAGATAAAAGCAGAAAAAACAGGCGTATGAAAAAATATCGCTTCATAAAATTCCCCCCTAAATAAACTTTGAAACTTCGCCGCCTTTTACTTCAAAATGTAAGATGTCTCCAAGCGAGGAATCGATTAAAAAATTCCTCGTTGAAGTTAAAAGCGTCTGTGTCCGGCTTGACAGATACCCCAGGAACGTCCGCAGGCGTTCTTCATCCAGCTCGGCCTCGGCATCATCAACCATAAACACCGGATAAAACCCCTGTGTTTTAAAATGTATTTCCATCTGGGAAAAATACAGTGAAAGCAAACCCGATCTCTGCTGGCCGGAGGAGCCATAAGCCATAAGCGACTTTCCGTTTACGTAAAGTTTCAGATCGTCCCTGTGCGGACCGACGGATGTATGCCCGTAATACCTGTCTTTTTCGCGGACACTCCATATCTTTTCCCGGAATTTTTCCTCGATACGGGAAATATCGGCGTCGTCTGTTAGCGAAGAAAGATAATGAATTTTAAGATCTTCCTCCCCAAACAACCCTCCCGGGAGTTCCCGCTTCATGCTTTCAACATATTTCAGCCGGTTTGAAAGAACACGCGAGCCGGAACGCACAAGCGCCTCGTCCCACGCATCGATAATCCTGTCTTCATACGCCGTTTTTCCATCGCGCATTGCGCAGAGAATATTATTTCTCTGCTTCAACGCCCGGCTATAGGCGGCAAGGCCGGCTATGTGCCCGGGATAGAGTGAAACCATGGCGCGGTCAAGAAAGGCCCTTCGGTCGGCCGGTCCGCCGCGAACTACGTCAAGGTGTTCATGTGTAAAAGCAAGCAGGTGAAGATTGCCGACAAATTCGTTAAGGGGCGCGGGCTTTCCAACTACAAACATTTTTTTTTCAGTCCCGCTGATCGCCAAGGCGACGTCCTTTTGCAGGGATCCGCGCTCAATTACCCCCTCGACGCGGCACAATGATTCACCATGCCTCACACAGTCTCTTGGAACCGATGTGTGAAAACTCCTGCCGTATGCAAGAAAATATACCGCTTCCAGTATATTTGTCTTACCCTGACCGTTCAGCCCGGAAAAAAGAGTAATCCCGGCGCCCGGAGTGATATCCTGATTCCGGAGGTTGCGATATTGAAACAAACGAATCCGGACGATGCGCATGCCCTTTACTACTTATACATTCATCGGCATGGCAACATACCTGTAATCCATATCGTCCGCGCCTACCGGCCTTAATAAGCCCTGCGTATCGGAATCCTTAATCGCTACGGAAACAGAATCGGCGCCGCAGGCGCCTATGAATTCCAGCAGGTACTGTGAATTAAAGCCGATATCAATCTTTTCGCCCTCAAATTCGATCGGCAGCACTTCCCTGGATTCGCCGGCATCAGCGTTTATCGCTGAAATTTCAAGTTCACCCGTACCGAATGAAAGCTTGACCGACTTCAGCTTTTCATCCGACATAATGGCTGCCCGCCTGATGCAATCGCCGAACGCCTTAGTTTCAATAACTATAAGCTTGTCGTTTTCTCTTGGAATGACCAGTTCATAATTAGGAAACTGACCGGCAAGAATTCGCGAAACGATCTGCTTGTTTCCGGCGGAAAAAAAGAGGTGGTTATCATTGCGGCCGAATTCAACCGCGATATCCTGGCCGCTTACAAATTTAAGAATCTCTGTAAGCGTTTTTCGCGGAATAAGCACCCTCACATCCTCTTTGACTCCGGGAATCTCCATGCTTTTACTGACAAGAGCAAGGCGGTGTCCGTCGGTAGCCACCATGTGAACAACATCAGGCTGAAATACAAGCAGTGACCCGTTCAAGGTATAGCGGGATTCCTCCTGGGTGATGGCAAACATCGTTCGCTGAATCATTCTTTCAAGAAGATTCCCGGGAATTACCGTGATCGTCGGCGCTGTGTCTGGAATCACTGGAAAATCATCCTTTGGGATCGCCACGATTTTATAATGCGAATTTCCTGAGCGAAGTTCCACCCAGCCGTTTTCGAGCAGAGACAGTTCAATTTCGGAATTTTCAGGTAAAAGCCTGACTATGTCAAAAAGCCGGCGAGCAGAAATTGTGGTAGCCCCTTCCACTGCCACCGCCGCGAAGCAGCCGCAGCGAATGGTTACGTCTCCATCCGTCGCTGTGATGTCAATGTGATCGCCCGCGGCTTCAAGGAGAATGTTTGAAAGAATAGGAATTGTACTCTTTTTTTCGATAACTCCTTGTGCCAAATTGAGTTCACTTAGCAGCGCATTTCTTGTCACTGTAAATTTCATGAACGACGCTCCTTTAAAATTTACAAATTTAAAAAAATAATTATACAGCCTTTGTGAAGCTAACAAGTGTAAAAAAACAGTAGTAGTAGTAACGCCTGTGAATCCTGTTGAAAAGAATCTATTTTTCGTGAATTCACGCTGATAGGCGGTGGATAATTTCTTTTTCATGCCGTGGAAATCCGTTTTTTGATGTTTAAAAAAGATTTTTTATAAAATTTCACAGGAAAGTCCACAATTTTTTCACACGGCGCGATCTGTGGAAAATTTTTATAAATCTAATATAATCAAATAGTTAGGCTGTGTAAATCCATGTGGAAAAGTAAAGAGGTAAAGAAGTAAATATATTCTTTTCTTTTATTTGAGGGAATTTACAATTTTTTTAACCGCGGCGGATATCTCAGGATCTTTTTTTCTCAGCGTTTCGATTTTTCTTATGGAGTGCAACACCGTCGTATGGTGTTTACCTCCAAAATCCCTGCCTATTTGAGGTAGGGAC
>Ga0123353_10005996_pt1 | contig 16088 bp, 11 predicted proteins | sample TergutLab28metaG_3_FD_92763 | JGI IMG/M metagenome (GOLD analysis project Ga0123353, IMG submission 92763) | Labiotermes labralis P3 segment gut microbial communities from Petit-Saut dam, French Guiana - Lab288 P3 | ecosystem: Host-associated > Arthropoda: Insects > Digestive system > Gut ... | reverse complement strand
GTCGGGGATAAGCAAATGTCCGTAATAGGCTTCATCGGTCTCGCGTATCTGCACGCGGCTTACTACCGAATCTATTGGATTAATCAGTTCCACATACACATACCGGCTGCCAAAGACAGGAACATGGGTCATTGCGTTCACCAAGTAAGCCCTAAACCAAATCTTCTCGCCCGAAACATAGTAGGGCTTATCGGTATGAACATATATCTTCTCTTGAGGAAAAATATCCAGCTGGTGACGGAAAGAAACTGCCAAACTGTCGGGAAGGCTGCGCTGGCCGTAAACAAGCGCCGAAAGGAGGGTCAGCAAAAAAAAGAGAGGACTGCGTTTCATAATGTCGTTTCTTATCATGGCAAAGATACGCCTTATTTTGACTTGGTGTTCATTTGTACCTGTTTTCTAGGAATAAGCAGGGAAAATAAGCTGATAGCAGCTTGACTATTCGCCCCAGCCCGGAGCGCTGAGGGGGAGGCTGTTTCCTTCCGGCGTAACCAAAAGGCTTCCTTGAGAAGCGTCGCAAAGGTGGCCTATGATGTCTACGGGCAGTTCTTTAGCCACCGTTTCGTACACGGCTAAAGGCATACCTATAAGGAACTCATAATCGTCTCCTCCGTTAAGGGCGCATACAAGAGCGTCAAAGTTAAGTTCTTGCGCCATTTCAAAGGTTTTGGAAGCGATGGGAATCTTCTCTACGTAAATTTTAGCCCCACAGCCCGATGCGTTGGCCATGGCCAACACCCCTTGAGCCAATCCGTGGACAAGGAAGCACATAGAAGTAGGTATCAAGGATTCGCGCTGCAAGATGGTAAAAAGCTCTTTGCGGAGCGTGGGCCTAAGGTGGCGTTGCAAAATATACTCCTTTCCCTGCAACTGAGGCCGGGTCTTGGAGGCGGAGTTAAACAGCGCCTTTTCCCGCTCCAACAATTGCAAGCCCATATAGGCGGCGCCTAAATTACCGGTAATGCACAGGAGGTCTGTTGGTTGTCCGCCCCGTCGGGTAGTTAATGCGGCGCTCTCGGCCTCCCCAACAGCTGTAACGCTTATCGTGAGTCCGGTATAGGAGGATTCCACATCCAATCCGGCAACTTCTACTTGATATTCGTTGCAGGCGGCCTCTACGCCTCCAAAGAGTCGGTCTACATCTTCTACAAAAAAGCGTTTAGACAGGCCGGCGGTAATCAGCAGGTGCCGAGGCTGGGCATTCATGGCCATCAACTGCCCCAAGGCACGGACAACGACTTTGTAGCCAAGATGCTGTAAAGGCGTGTAGCTGAGGTCAAAATGCACCCCTTCTAAAAAGAGCGTCTGCGCCGACACAGTAACCGGCTCTTGATATAACATGGCCGCCCCATCAGCGCCCACGCCTTGCAAGGTGGCCGATTCTTTATGGGTAAAGGCTCCGGAAATACGTTCAATAAGGCCAAACTTGCCTATTTGGGAAATGGGGGTGCGGGTGTCGGTGTGCATAGCGATTAGGTTATGGCGCAAAAGTACCAAAAAGATTTGACGCGGCAGAGCTGCAAGTCATCTAACGGGCTCTTGACTTCGACCAAGTAAAAGCAATATTTTCTATCTTTGTCAAAATTTATGCATATGAAACCGAATAAATTATTGTACTTAACCTTGCTATTGACACTTTTTACCTGTTGCAAAAGGAGTTTTACAGAAATTCCCGTACTGGATGTTACAAAAACGTATCCTTCTAAAAATATTATTCTGCAAGATATTGCCGATATTGTGTATTTTGCATTAGAGACAAAGGATGGTTTCCTAATTTCTTATCCCCCCATCCAGTATATTGATGAAGAGATATTAGTGACAAATAATAGGGAAGAAATTATGGTCTTCGATAGTAAAACAGGGAAAGCGTTAAATTCGTTCAACCGCTTCGGCAGAGGGCCCGGAGAGTACACCGGAATACATTCCATAGCCGTTGACAGAGAAAAGAATGAAATGTTTACCACAACAAATACATTATCTTCTAACATACAGCCAATAAATGTTTATGATTTACACGGAAAGCATTTGAGAACTATTGGATTCCTTAATATTGGTTTTCCACAATTCTTTCACAGTTACAACAAGGAACATCTGTTCTGGTATAACTCCAATATAGAAGAGTCATCTCCATATAAACTTATCTCAAAAACTGATACTACTTTTACTTATCTTCCCATTACGTTCATTGGAAGAGACAAGATGTCAGTTTCTCAAACAGAAAATAGCGGAGCAATTACGACGTATTCTCGTAATGGAGGCGCTATTTTGAAAACATCAGACGGTTATATATTTTCGGAAACGGGGATTGACACTATTTACCACTGGAATAATCGCAATGAGGTGTTGACTCCAGTAATGATACGCACACCCTCTTTCAAGTCAATGAAAATCCCTATAGGAGTATTTATTAGCGGGCAATCCAGCGAGTATATCTTTCTAAACACCATTGAGCGTAAGTTCGATTTCGAAACACGTGAAGGTTTTAAAACCGTAAAATTGATATACGACAAAAAGAGTGGTCAATTTTATGAAGGCACAATAATAAATAGTGACTTCGTTGATGAAAAAGAAGTAAATATATTGAGCCCAATCTCAGTGGGTCAATTCGTCGTCAGCTTACAGGCTTTGGAGTTAGTGGAACTATACAAAAATGGCAAATTGCGAGGTAAATTAGAAGAAATTGCGTCAGAACTTGCCGTAGACGACAATCCCGTGCTTATGGTTGTAACTTTCAGATAAATGTTTGAGGATTGACACAAATTGGTAGCCGCTAACACGCATATTACCTTCGGTGAGTTCGCAAGCTCGGTTCCCACAAGCGAGGGCATAACATCCCGACACTTTGCGGGTAAAAGGAAAATGTATACCTTTGCGGGCAGCGCACAAGTTGAGCGATATAAATATGAACAATCTTACCATCCGTCAGATTAAAAGAGAAGAATATCCTGTCTTGGAGGACTTTTTGTACCACTCGATTTTTCTGCCACCCGGCATAGGGCCATTGCCCCGCAGCATCATTTTTGAACCCCAAATTTTTGTGTACATCAAAGATTTTGGCGGTAAGGATGATTGCGGCGTACTTGCAGAACAAGGCGGACAAATCATTGGCATGGCGTGGACACGAATCATTCCCGGATACGGACACATTGACGACAAAACGCCCGAATTAGCCATTTCTGTGCTGCCGGATTTTCGGGGGAAGGGAATCGGAAGCAAAATAATGGAAAGTCTTTTTGACCTCCTGCGTGAACGTGGATACCGGCAAACCTCTCTTTCGGTACAAAAGGGCAATCCTGCCCTGCGGTTTTACAAAAGACTGGGCTATGAAATCACGGGAGAAAGGGTGGACCATGCCAAGCACGAAGACTTTTTGATGGTAAAAATATTCCCCCTATAAATTTTGCACCGAATTTTTATCCGCCTGTGTGTAATTGGAGAATTTCGTATACTTTTGTCGAGTGTTAAGATTTGATAGCGGAAACAGATTTGAACGAACAAGACAAAATATTACAGGATATTACATCGTCTGACTACCTGCATGGTTTTGAGACTAAGTTAGAGCAGGAATTTATCCCCAAAGGGCTGAACGAGTCAACGGTACGCACCATCTCCGCCCTCAAGGAGGAGCCGGAATGGCTGCTTGACTTTAGGCTTAAAGCGCTGCAAAAGTGGCAGACCATGTCTATGCCCGATTGGGCGCACCTTCATATTCCCCCCATAGATTATCAGGACATCATCTATTACGCCGCCCCTAAAAGAGCCGCCGCATCCGCCAACAAAGAAGTTGCCCCCGAATTGGAAGCCACCTTTGAAAAGTTGGGTATTCCCCTGCACGAGCGCAACGTATTGGGAGGAGTGGCGGTGGACGCCGTATTCGACAGCGTGTCGGTAAAGACCACCTTTAGGGAGTCGTTGGCAGAAAAAGGGATTATCTTCTGCTCTTTTAGCGAGGCGGTTCGCGATTATCCCGATTTGGTGCGCACCTACTTGGCTTCTGTAGTGCCGGTGGGCGACAACTACTTTGCCGCCCTCAACAGCGCCGTATTCAGCGACGGTTCCTTTTGCTATATACCCAAAGGGGTGCGTTGCCCCATGGAGTTGTCCAGCTACTTTAGAATCAATGCCAAGGGAACAGGCCAATTTGAACGCACATTGATTGTGGCCGACGAGGGAAGCTATGTAAGCTACTTAGAGGGCTGCACCGCTCCGCAACGAGACGAGAACCAGTTGCATGCCGCCGTAGTCGAGATTGTGGTGATGCAGGATGCCCAAGTCAAATACTCCACCGTACAAAACTGGTATCCGGGGGACGCAAGCGGCAAAGGAGGGATTTACAACTTTGTAACCAAGCGGGGAATCTGCAAAGGAGCCAACAGCCGGCTGTTTTGGACACAGGTAGAGACAGGCTCGGCCATTACGTGGAAATATCCCAGTACGATTCTTAAAGGCGACAACAGCTTTTCGGAATTTTACTCGGTGGCGGTAACCAACCACTATCAGCAGGCCGATACCGGAACCAAAATGATTCATAAAGGAAAAAATACCCGCAGCCGCATTGTGAGCAAGGGGATTTCTGCCGGACGGTCGCAAAACAGTTACCGCGGCTTGGTAAAGGTGCTGCCCGGCGCAGAACACGCACGAAACCATTCCCAATGCGACAGCCTGTTGCTGGGGGATTTGTGTGGCGCGCACACTTTTCCCTATATCGAGAGCGACAACCCAACGGCCCAAATCGAACACGAGGCTACCACCTCTAAAATCGGCGAAGACCAGCTCTTTTACTGCCGGCAGCGGGGTTTGAGTACCGACGACGCAGTCGGGTTGATTGTAAACGGCTACGCCAAGGAGGTGCTTAACCAATTGCCGATGGAATTTGCCGTAGAAGCGCAAAAATTATTACAAATATCGTTAGAAGGGAGTGTAGGATAATGGACTTTATGAATTGGTTTAGTGTTGATAATGTATTATTTACTATTGGTGTACAAAAGGTAAGTTATTTGGAAGTGGTGTGCATGCTGAGTGGCATTGTGTGTATCTTTCTGGCGGTGAGGGCTAAGGTGGCTAATTTTTGGATAGGCTATTTGTACAACATCTTGTTGTTTCCTCTTTTCTTGCAAAAAGGTTTATATTCCAGCATGATACTGCAACCAATATCATTTGCCATCAATATGTTTGGACATTACCGCTGGACACATCCACAAAAGAACGAAGAAAACAAACAACGCGAGCTGAAAATCTCGCTGATGAGCAACTACCAACGGATGATACATGTAGTCGTTGTTATCGCGTTAGTATTCGTATGGTGGATGATGGTAACAAAAATGCACGAATGGTGGCCGCCCAAATATCCCGTTACTTCTTTGCGTAAGTTTTTAGACGCCTTTGTGGTGGTAATGGTGCTGCTGGCTCAATTGCTGGCGGCTCGGAAAAAATTAGAATGTTGGGCCGCGTGGATGACGGTAAACGTAACCAATGTAACACTTTATTCATTAAGCGGATTGTTATTTCTGACCTTCGAGAGCGCCGTTAAAATTATTTTGGCCACATTCGGATTTCTGCATTGGTTCAAAAAACACAAAAGTGAACAAATAAATGAGTAAGATAAGAGCATGAGCAAGGTATTATTAGGCATAAAAAATCTACACGCCTCCATAGACGACAAGGAAATTCTGCGGGGCATCAATCTGGAAGTCAAAGAGGGAGAAGTACACGCCATTATGGGGCCCAATGGCTCCGGCAAAAGCACCCTCTCTGCCGTGGTTGCAGGCAAGGAACAATTCAAGGTCAGCAAAGGCTCGCTTAGTTTTATGGGGCAGGACCTTTTGGTCTTGAATCCGGAAGAACGGGCACGTTTGGGCATTTTCCTTGGATTTCAATATCCTATAGAAATTCCCGGAGTCTCTAATGTACACTTTATGAAGGCGGCGGTAAACGAGCAACGCAAGGCCCGTCAATTGCCTCCTCTTTCCGCTGCGGAATTTCTCAAATTGATGCGCGAAAAGATGGCGATTGTGGAGATGGACCCTTCATTCTCAAGCCGCGGTGTCAACATGGGTTTTTCGGGAGGCGAGAAAAAACGAAACGAAGTTTTTCAGATGGCCATGTTAGAACCCAAGTTAGCGATTTTGGACGAAACCGACAGCGGCTTGGACGTAGATGCGCTTAGGGTGGTGGCCGGCGGGGTCAACAAATTGAAAAAGCCCGATAACGCCACCATCGTCATTACCCACTACCAACGATTGCTCGATTATATTGTGCCCGACATTGTCCACGTGTTATACAAAGGTCAAATCATCAAAACCGCAGGACCGGATTTGGCCAAAGAGGTGGAGCAACGCGGTTACGACTGGCTAACTAACCCATAACAAGGCGGGCATGAAAAAGTCGTATTCCTATATTCCGGAGATAAAACACAAATTCATGTGTCGGGTTCCGCTTGCCGGCATCCGCCAATTGCTGATGGTAGACGGAATCCTGCAGGAACAGGATGGAATGTTAAAACGGAATATGGATTTTGGGGCTGTTTGGACGGTACCGGCCCACACTAAGGCAGCAAGCCCCATACAATTAATTAACGTACGCAGCCCCGAACGCAAAGAGGCCTTGGAGTTGGCCAATGAGTGGGTCATTCGGGAGCGGGCAGAAGCCAAACTGCTCGTATGCGACCACACCCTTTCTTTTGACCCCTTTAACACTTTTCAACAGACCCGGATACGCATAGAACAAGGCGCCCGTTTTGAGCTGATTGTCATGCAGAACGAACACAATGAATCTACACATCGTTCTGACTTTCAAGTTGAAATAGAAAAAGACGGTTTTTTCCGCTGCACCTTCATCAGCCTCCACGGCGGAAGGTTAGAAAACCGGATGGACATGCAGCTTCGTGGCCCCGGAGCCTCTTGCCAAGCCAACGGCCTGTTTTTGGCAGACGGAGACCAACGGGTGGACTTCTACATCCAAGCCCTGCACCACGCCCCTCAATGTACCAGCAATCAGCTGTTCAAAGGCATTTTGGACAATCGGGCCCAAGCTGTGTTCGAAGGCATGATTCGGGTGGCCCCCAACGCCCAAAAGACCCAAGCGTTTCAAGCCAACCACAACCTGCTGCTCACCAACGAAAGTAAAATCTTTACCCGTCCTCGGCTCGAAATCTATGCCGACGACGTAAAATGCTCCCACGGAGCTACTTCTGGCCGCTTAGACGAGCAGGCCCTCTTTTACCTCCGTTCCCGAGGCATTGGCCTCAAAGAAGCGCAGATTTTACAGCAACTCGCTTTCTTACACGACGTATTAGAACAAATCACCATCGAACCCCTCCGTAGCCGCCTCCTCGACTTGGTGGAGCGCCGCTTACGCGGCGCCTTTAACCAATGCGGAGACTGTTCGATGCACTGCTGCTAAATTCATTAACCATATATACGCTATGAAAATTTTCACAAAACTTCTCTTTTCCGCGCTGTTCGCCCTGCTGATTGTTTCATGCAAAACCAACTATTCCTATGAAACGGTAGAAGGCGACCCCATGCAAACGCGCATCTACACCCTCGACAATGGACTCAAGGTCTATATGTCTGTAAACGACGAAGAACCCCGCATCCAAACCTACATTGTAGTGAGGGTTGGGGGGAAAGACGACCCGGCAGAAATGACCGGCCTTGCACACTACTTTGAACACTTGATGTTTAAAGGAACCCAATTGGTGGGAACTCAAGATTACAAAGCAGAAAAACCCCTGCTCGACGCCATAGAGGCGCAATTTGAAATCCACCGCAAAACCACCGACGACAACGAGCGGAGGGCTATCTACAGGGTCATTGACTCCCTAAGCTATGAAGCCTCTAAAGTCGCCATTCCCAACGAATACGATAAACTGATGGCCGCCATTGGCGCACAGGGAACCAACGCCTCTACCAGCATGGACAGAACCGCTTATGTAGAAAACATTCCCGCCAATCAAGTAGAAAACTGGGCCAAAATTCAGGCCGACCGCTTTGCCAACAACGTCATCCGCGGTTTTCATACCGAATTGGAAACGGTCTACGAGGAGAAAAACATGTCCCTTACCAACGACATGTTCAAGGTATCCGAAGCCGTCAACATCGCTTTGTTCCCCAACCATCCCTACGGTACGCAAACCGTTCTGGGCACTCAAGAACACCTAAAAAATCCATCCATCACCGGCATCAAAAAGTATTACGAGACCTATTATGTTCCCAACAACATGGCTGTCTGCTTGTCCGGAGATTTTGACCCCGATAAGATGATTCGCACGATTGACAAATATTTTGGGAAATTCAAGCCCAATAAAAACCTTCCCACCGTAGAGGTTTTACCTCAGCCGCCCATTACCCGACCCGTGGTCAAAGAGGTTCTTGGCTTGGATGCGCAAAACGTAACCGTTGCTTGGAGGGCGGGAGGCGCCACCAGCGAGGATGCCGACCTTTTAGAGATTATGGGTTCCATCCTTTCCAATGGACGAGCCGGTCTTTTTGACGTGAATATCAACCAAAAGCAAAGAGTGCTTTCCGCATCCCTCTCCGCGCGGACCCAAGCCGACTTTGGAACGGTCTCTATGTCGGGCCGGCCAAAGGCGGGACAAAGTTTGGATGAGGTGAAAGAGATTATGATGGGAGAGATTGCCCGTCTAAAGGCGGGAGATTTTGACGAAGGGCTAATCGAGGCGGCTGTAAATAACTTTAAGTCGCGTACCATGAGTACTATGGACAGTAATTTTGGAAGGGCCAACATGTTTGTCTCCACCTTTACCAACGGCCTAGAGTGGAAAGACGTGGTAGAAAGGGCCGACCGCCTCTCAAAAATAACCAAAGAGCAGGTTGTGGCGTTTGCCAACCGTATTTTGGGAGATAACAATTACGTAATGGTGTACAAGCGTCAAGGACCGGACCCCAACGAACTAAAGATAGCCAAGCCGGAAATTACCGCCATAGAGACCAACAGGGATGCCGCCAGCCGGTACTTGAGGAATATCCAGCAGGCTCAAGTGGACCCCATCGAGCCGCTATTTGTTGATTACGACCGCGACTTGAGCAAACTGACGGCCAAATCCAATATTCCGGTACTGTATGTAAAAAACCCCACCACCGGACTGTTCCAACTTGACTATGTGTTTGAAACAGGAGCCAACAACGACCCGGCCCTCAGCATTGCCTTTGATTACTTGAGGTATTTGGGCACAAACGCCAAGAATCTTGAGGAAATCAATACCGAGTTTTACCGCTTGGCCTGTTCGTATAATATATCGGTTGCGGAAACACGTACATATGTTACTTTGAGCGGATTGAGCGAGAATATGGGCAGGGCGATGGACTTGCTCGAATCGCTGTTGGCCGACGCCAAGACCGATTCCAGAGTCCTCGAAAACATGAAGGCCGATATCCTCAAACGCAGGAGCGATGCCAAATTGAGCCAAGCCTCCAACTACTCCATGTTGCTGGACTATGCCATGTACGGAGAAAAATCCCCCGGGAAAAACATCTTGTCGGCAGCCCAATTGGCAAGGCTTACGCCTCAAGAATTACTTTCTAAAGTCCGGAACTTGATGAACATGCAGCGCCGCATTTTCTACTACGGCCCGCTTTCCCAAGCAGATGCCGTTGCAGCCATCAACCGCCACCACCATGTTCCTTCCCAATTAGCTCCCGTTCCCCCGCAGCGGCTGTTCCCCTATCAAGAAACATGGGAGAACAAGGTCTACTTGGCCCAATACGACGCTTCTCAGATTCGGTTTATCCAATACTCCAACCGCGGAGAGCTGTATAATCCGGTAAACGACCCCGGCGTATCTATGTACAACCAGTATTTTGGAGGAGGCATGAACGGCATTGTCTTCCAAGAAATGAGGGAAGCGCGTGGATTGGCTTATACAGCGCGCGCCTCGCTCGCCCAGCCCGAAAAAACAGACAATCCCTACTATTTCACCGCATTCATAGCCACGCAGAACGACAAAATGGGAATCGCCATGGATGCCTTTGAGGAGATTATCAACCTAATGCCGGAATCGGAACATGCGTTTGAATTGGCAAAAGAATTTATTCTCACGCGAATACGCACCCAAAGAATCATCAAGAGCGGCATTATCAGAGATTACGTAAGCGCTCAAGATTTGGGACTCCATGTTGACCGCCGCAAAAATATTTTTGAGCAGGTTCAGCATATGACTTTGGCCGATGTAAAGGCCTTCCAGCAACAATGGATTAAGGATCGTCCCTATTTTTACTGCATCTTAGGAGATGCTAATGATTTAGACCTTAAAAAATTAGAATCTTTTGGGCCGATTATCCGACTGAGGCAGGAACAGATTTTCGGGTACTAATAATATCTGTTCATATCCTTTTGATAAAAAATAGAAAAAAGCGACCCGCGGGTCGCTTTTTGGTTGTACCTTGCGCTCCCGTTTCTCCCTTACGAGAGGCTTGGACTTGCCGAAGACCGCGAACTATACGCTTGAATTAAAATATAATACAACATGAGCCCCCATAAGGAAAACAAGAGAATTTACTCTTTTGACGAGGCCCTGTCGGCTTCAAAAGAATACTTTAAAGGTGATGCTTTAGCCGCCTCGGTTTGGTTAAACAAATACGCCATGAAAGATTCTTTCGGCAATCTGTATGAGTGTACCCCCGACGATTTGCACCGCAGGTTAGCCGCCGAATTTTCACGCATGGAGCAAAAGTATCCCAATCCTTTGCCGGAAGAGGATATTTTTCAGCTGCTCAAGGACTTTAAGTATGTGGTGCCTCAAGGCGGCCCTATGGCGGGCATAGGGAACGACCATCAAGTTGCATCGCTTTCCAATTGTTTTGTAATCGGGCACAAAAATCCTGCCGACTCCTATGGGGGAATTTTGCAGATTGACGAGGAGCAGGTGCAGTTGATGAAGCGCCGCGGCGGGGTGGGACACGACCTTTCCCATATTCGTCCCGGTGGGACTCCGGTACTCAACAGCGCCTTGACTTCTACGGGTGTAGTGCCGTTTATGGAGCGTTACTCCCATTCCACGCGGGAAGTGGCTCAAGACGGGAGGCGGGGCGCATTAATGCTCTCCATATCTATCAAACATCCGGATGCCGAGCAATTTATAGATGCAAAAATGGAGCAGGGCAAAGTAACAGGCGCCAACGTGTCGGTAAAAATTGACGATGAATTTATGCGGGCGGTCATCCAAAAAAAGGGCTATGTCCAGCAATATCCTGTTGATGCTCCCAAGCCCAAAATCCAAAAAGAGACGGACGCCGCCACCTTATGGGAAAAAATTATCCACAACGCTTGGAAGTCTGCCGAACCCGGCGTACTCTTTTGGGATACCATCTTGCGGGAGTCGGTAGCCGACTGTTATGCCGACTTGGGCTACCGCACGGTAAGCACCAATCCCTGCGGCGAAATTCCCCTTTGCCCCTACGATTCCTGCCGGTTGATGGCCATAAATCTGTACAGCTATGTAGGGCAACCTTTTACCCCCAGCGCCCATTTCGACTTTGAATTATTTAGAAAGCATGTAGGCATGGCCATGAGGTTGATGGACGATTTAATTGATTTGGAAATGGATAAAATCGATGCGATTATGGCCAAAATTTCGACCGACCCCGAAGACGAAGACGTAAAACAGGTAGAACTGAACCTGTGGAAAAAGATTGCCCAAAAATCTTTGGGCGGACGGCGTACCGGTTTGGGTATTACGGCAGAAGGAGACATGTTAGCCGCCTTGGGACTGCGCTATGGCACGCCAGAGGCCATAGATTTTGCCGTACAGGTTCAAAAAATATTGGCAGTGGAAGCCTATCGCGCCTCTACGGTAATGGCCAAAGAACGAGGCGCTTTTCCCATTTTTGACGCCAAACGGGAAGAAAGCAACCCCATGATTGGACGCATCCGCAAAGAAGACCCCGACCTCTACGAAGACATGCTGAGGTTTGGCCGCCGGAACATTTCCATGCTTACCATTGCCCCCACCGGAACCACCAGCCTAATGACCCAAACTACTTCGGGCATTGAGCCGGTGTTCCGTCCCATATATAAACGCCGCAGAAAGGTAAATCCCAATGATGTAACCTCCACCGTCACCTTCAAGGACGAGGTGGGAGACGCTTGGGAAGAATACAATGTGTTTCATCATAAATTCCTAATATGGTGTAATATAAACGGATATTCCGTAGATGAGGTAGAAAGGATGAGCGATGCCCAACTCTCGGAATTGGTAAGCAAATCGCCTTATTACAAAGCTACTGCCAACGATGTGGACTGGGTGGCCAAGGTGGAAATGCAGGGCTTGGTACAAAAATGGGTGGACCATTCAATCAGCGTTACGGTAAACCTTCCCGAACATGTAGACGAGGCACTGGTGGCCAAAGTGTATAAAACTGCATGGGAATCAGGATGTAAAGGGGTTACAGTGTATAGAGAGGGTTCCCGAACCGGCGTATTGGTGGCCACATCGGAAAAAGACCGTAAAACCGGAGACGAGTATGCCATGCCTCGGGTGCGTCCAACAATTCTTGATGGAGAGGTAATTCGATTCAAAAACGGAAACGAGCAGTGGATTGCCTTGGTAGGTTTGTACAACGGCCGTCCCTATGAAATTTTTACCGGTATGGTAGACGAGGAAACCAGGCCCATTCCCAAAACGGTGAGCATGGGGCATATCGTAAAGGACAACGAGGGAGGTCGGCCGCGCTACGACTTTCAATACATAGACAAATACGGATACACCAATACCATCGGGGGAATATCCCACATGTTTAACAAAGAGTATTGGAACTATGCCAAATTGATTTCCGGCGTATTGCGCATCGGCATGCCCATAGAAGACGTGGTACACTTGGTGTCGGGACTCAACTTAGACAACGAGACCATCAATACATGGAAAAACGGGGTGGAACGCGCCCTAAAGCGCTATATTCCGGATGGAACCACCGTAAAACCCGGACAGGTTTGTCCTAAATGCGGCTCTTCCGAATTGGTGTATCAAGAAGGTTGCCTAACCTGCAAATCTTGCGATTATTCAAAATGCGGATAATTCATGATTGTATACCCTCATGCAAAGATTAATATAGGCTTGCATATTGTAGAAAAGCGCGGAGACGGGTTTCACAATATCCAAACCTTGCTGTATCCCGTGGCGCTTTGCGACATCCTTGAAATCAGACCATCGGAGCAAATCCGGCTCTTTTTGTACGGCCTGCCCATAGAAGGCGACCTCCAAGATAACCTCTGCTTGAAAGCTTGGCAAATACTTAGGGAAGACTACCCTGTCCCTCCGGCGCAGTTTCACCTGTATAAGCGTATTCCCTGCGGAGCGGGCTTGGGCGGAGGGTCTTCGGACGGAGCTTATGCCTTAAAGCTGTTGAACAATTATTTTTCATTGGGCCTGTCGGACGAACAATTAGTCCTCTATGCCGCCCGCTTGGGGTCGGACTGCCCTTCTTTTATACCCAAAGGCCCCTCTTTGGCTTTTGGGAGGGGCGAGCAAATCACTCCCTACCCTATTGACTTGTCCGGTTTCCGCATCCTGCTCTGTGCGCCGCCTTTGTTTATATCTACGGCGCATGCTTACGCCCAAACAACGCCCAAACCTCCGGCGCGTCCTTTGCGGGAAAACCTGTCCCTGCCCGTATCCCAATGGAAAGACGTCTTGGTAAACGATTTTGAACAAGCGCTGTTTCCGATTTATCCGGTATTACAACAGTATAAAGAAGCCCTCTACGCTTCCGGCGCCGTTTATGCCTCGCTCAGCGGAAGCGGGTCCGCCCTCTACGGCCTCTACGATTCGGAAGAAGCCTATAAGGAAGGATGCAAACTATTAGGTTCTAACGTCCTGCTTTAAACAGCCTTATGGCATGAGTCGCCTCGCACAAGGCATAAACGGCAAAGAGGACGCCAAAAATGGTAATCAAACCGGTCATTGTTTTAAAAGGCTTAAATATCAATAAGATACTTAGAATGACCAGCAGGGAAGGCATTACAAACGTATACAGGGGAACCAATACACGCCGTCTCAGCTGACTTAGGGCTATCATCAGCCCCAAAGCAGCCAGCAAAAGTACCGCCGCCAGCACATAAATGAAGACGCCGGCAAAAAAGTGGGAAAAAATCATCATAAGGACGCCGAGTATGAAACTTAGTCCGCCGTTGGCGCTAAACAAAATGGTATAGGTCTGAGTATTTTGCTCTTGAAATGCATAAAATACAGAAACAGCGCCAATGGCTATCAAAAGCCCTGCCAAAATCCAAATCAGCAGATACATGGTGGCAGTCGGATGGAATATCAGAAAGAATCCCAGTAGCATACCGATTACAGCCCTTAACACACCGTATCGGTAATCCTGATAAAAAGCAATCATCATAGGCAGTAATATTGCACAAATCTACGATAAATTGTTGATTCACAAATTTTATTTTATCTTTGCTGCTGGCTTAAAGATAATTATATTTGTTGTTTGCCAATAATACAACTTAAAATATAGAGAAATGAAACTTAGCAAAGCATTAGTAACAGCCTTTTTAGCCACAAGCACATCGCTATGGGCACAGGAAACGGAAAAAGTATTTAACCTAAAAGAAGCAGTCGTAACCGCCCAAGGGCGTGAAGAAAAAATGTTGGACGTCCCCATCACGATGAGTTTGTTGAGCGGCGAATTTTTAAAACTGACCAACACAGAAGATTTACAGAGTCTTTCGGACTTTGTCCCCGGATTGAATATCCGTATTCAAACGCCTAACCGCCCCTCTTTTGTTATTCGCGGATTGACAAGCGACGAAGTCAGTCCGGCAGCGCAGCCCCGCGTATCTACATATTTCAACAACGCCCCCATCAGCCGCGCCTCCATGGCTAAAAGCAATCTATTTGATATGGAGCGCGTTGAAGTGGTAAAGGGACCTCAAGGAACGCTTTTTGGGCGCGGCGCTCAAATCGGTGGCATCAATTTCATCACCAAAAAGCCGACTTCGGAATTTGGAGGATTCATCGGCGTAGGTCTTGGAAACTACGGCATGAAAGAGGTAGAGGGCGTTATGAACATCCCTGTGGTAGCGAATAAACTGATGATTCGCACAGGCGGAAACTACACCTATCGAGACGGATATGTAGAAAACCTGTCGGGAGGTAAACATCTTGGCGACCTCAACACTGCAAATGCCCGTTTTTCGTTGCGTTATCTCCCCGTCAGCCATTTTAGAATCGACTTGGTGGTTGATTATCAAAATGACAACAACAGCGGCACGCCGTTCATGAGTAAAAGGTTTAGAGGAGACCCATTCAGCTTCAAAGTGTCGTTTGACCCGGGCGAGGAGTTCTACAACAAGCGCAGCTTGCTTGGTACAATGCTCGATATGAGCTATTATATCAACGACAACAGTTATATTTCGTCGCTAACGTCCTACCACGGCAACAAAACCGATTCTCGTTGGGACGGCGATGGAACGGTTGCTTCCGCCATAGCGATGTCTGAATATGTTACAGCGAATCAATTCACGCAGGAGTTGCGTTATAACTTTACGCAAAATCGTCTTAAAGGCTTTGCCGGCGGGAGCTACTGGCGGGAAGATGTGAAACATAAATATGGTTTCTATCCAAACGAACAATATCTTGCATACCTGCTGTTTGATATGTTTCCGGGAATGGAGGGAATGTCCAACTACATGATTCTCCCCAACGGACAGCCTAATCCGATGACAGCGCTTGACCCTCAGCTCACGGGACAGCCTTACCCCGTTCCGCTTCCGGGAGAGGGCGCACGCCAAGAGATGAAAGAGAATACAGCCGTGAACAGCTCATACGACCTTTTTGGCGACTTGAGTTATAGCCTTACCGACCAATTCATACTTACCGCAGGACTGCGCGGCGCTTGGGAAAGTATTAAGGTGACAGACATGGTGGAAGCGGTATCCGGCAGCGCCCCGTCTATGCTTGGGATGTTGGTCCAACAGCCATCTCCCAACTTTCTGTTCACCATATCGCCATATAAAGAGTTGTCAAAAACTTATTTTTCAACAACATGGAGAGCCAACCTAAAATACCTGCTTAATAACCAATCCATGCTGTTTGCCGGTTATTCCAAAGGACGCCGCCCTCC
>Ga0123353_10005995_pt1 | contig 16089 bp, 11 predicted proteins | sample TergutLab28metaG_3_FD_92763 | JGI IMG/M metagenome (GOLD analysis project Ga0123353, IMG submission 92763) | Labiotermes labralis P3 segment gut microbial communities from Petit-Saut dam, French Guiana - Lab288 P3 | ecosystem: Host-associated > Arthropoda: Insects > Digestive system > Gut ... | reverse complement strand
GTGCTTTCGACAACGAGGAGATCCTTTCTGTGACCGAACCCGAGCACTTCGAGCAGACCTATCGGGCGTTTCAAGAGCAGTTCACGTCCCTTGGTCTCGATGACACGTTAGAGCGGATCGTCGCGGTGGTGGTCCAGCCCGGCGTCGAGTTCTCTGACGCGACGGTGACCGCCTATGACCGCAAGGCAGCGGCCGATCTGACCGCTCAACTCGGGGAGCATCAAAACATCGTGTTCGAAGGCCACTCGACCGATTACCAGACTCGTGAACATCTCAAGCAGATGGTCGAGGATGGGGTGGCGATACTGAAGGTCGGTCCGGCGTTGACTTTTGCACTGCGTGAAGCGCTCTTTGCGCTCAGCTGTATCGAAGATGAACTCGTCGCCGAGGATTTCACGCACACATACCTTGCGTCGAACTTCAAAGATGTGCTCCTCTCGACAATGCGTGGTGATCCGACCCACTGGAAAAATCACTACCATGGAACCGATGACGAGATCGAGGAAAAACTGAAATACAGCCTCTCGGATCGCTGCCGCTACTACCTTGCCGACGTTGAGGTCGCCGATGCGATCGATACGCTCGTCAAGAACGTCGATTCGATCGGGGTCGTCCTCCCACTGCTGCATCATTACATGCCTGCGCAGTATCGGCGCGTATGCAATGATGAGTTACCGATGAGCGCGACCGCGCTGATAAAAGATCACATCAAAGATCGCATCGCAGACTATATTTACGCCACCAGCCTCTGATACATAAAGCAAGTGAGACAGTGGTGAGACATTGGGGTCGGTGCCGTTTGTCACATAAAAGACCGGAGCCATCAGATTTCGGGCTTTTTCTTCGGGTGTGACAAACGGAACCGACCCCACTGTCCCCTCAATCTCGCACGATTCTTTGATGCTATTCCATTCCGCTATACTGAAAATATGGATACCACGAACAACGACCTCGCTTTGCCCTCGTCGATCCGTGCGGTCTGTTTCGATCTGGACGGCACGCTTTTCGACAGTGAGAATTTCTATTTCAAGATCTATGAGGAGTGGCTGCGCGAGAACTACCAGATCCCCATCACCAAGGAAGAGTTCGCCTACTATGAGACGGTCCTCGATGACGCGCTCATCGCCCACCTGATCGAGAGTGGACGACTCGACGATAGCGAGGGAAAGGGTGCGGTCGCGATCCGAGAAGAGATCTTGGAAGAGTCGATCCGGCGCTTCGAAGAGCTGATCGGGGGTAAGAGCGCACAGGAGGGTGCCGCTCTTTTGCATGCGTTCGCCGAGCGTGTCGATATTCCGTTGGCGCTCACCACCTGCTCGGAACCGCCCAACGTCGATCCGTTCCTGGATGCATATGATCTCAGACCCATCTTCTCGCTGATTCTGACCGGTGATATGGTCACGAACAAGAAACCGGACCCGGAGGTATACCTCAGCGCGCTCGAACAGCTGGGATTGCCTCATGACGCAGTCGTCATCGTCGAGGACTCACCACGCGGAGTACTGGCGGCACAGAACGCCGACATCGCGGTCATTCGCCAATGCGCTTATCTTCTCGATCGTACGACCATTCCCGGCAGCATCGAAGCGCCTGATCTTGCGAGCGCCATCGAGATGATAGAACAACGTATCGAGTAGTAACGTACGGAGGGAAGTCCCATGTATTGTTCCAAGTGTGGAACGCAGATCGCCGATGATACCCCGTTCTGTACCAGCTGTGGTGCGACAACCGGGCAGGTACCCGAAACAGCGGTTGCTACCCCTGCTCCGAAATGGAAAAAGTACCTCCCGTGGATCATCGGTGCGTTCCTTCTTCTACTGCTCTTGTGTGCGGGTCTTACCGGTGCGGCACTCTATTTTTGGGGAATTTCCGAAGAGAGAGCCGTCGATGACATCGTCAGCCCCCCGGTCTATCAACCCGATGTCGAGGTCAATGAGGGTGTCATCTCATTATTGGGACAGTCGTTTGCTGATCTGAGTGTTGAGTTGGGCGGGGTCAAGGATATAGCGCACTTTGAGGGATCGTATGTCGTCACCTTCAATAACAGTGATCTCACGTTCGCGTTCGATCTCGTTTGGGAAAATGAGCAACTCCTTGATGCGCCACGTGCCGATGATCGGTGTATCGTTATTCTGGGGCAGCTCTCCGATTTGCTGATCAACTCGAACGGTGATCTGAATCATAGGCAGATGGATACTCTCTTTCCCGGCATCCCCCAGCTGAGCTACTCGGACTATATGAATGGATACGAAGCATTTCTCGCCACAGATGAGTTCGAGCTGTACCTGGGACCGCAAGATCTGTCTGATTATTTCCGTCTTACCGCTCCCATATGGATCTTCGCCCCGAATTCAGGGAGAGGTCCGATCTCGTCCCCGATCAGAAATGAAGAATCCTATCAACGATACGCCGATGTGATCGCGCAATATCAAGAGGCGATCCGGTACCACTTCGATATGGAGAAATTCGTACCCGGTACGTTCACGAACTTTGATGCGATGTATGAGGCGTATAACGGTGAACTTCTCTACTATGCGTTCACAGACATCAACGCCGACGGCAACGATGAGATGCTCATCGGCGTGCTCACACCGGGACGTGATCCACGTCTGGACATGCAAAAATACGACCTGTTCACCTGGAATGGGCAACGCCCGGTCCGGGTGCTCAGCGATATCGAGAATCAGGATGTAGGTTATCGCATAAGCTTCTACCTCTATCAAGACGGACTCATCGCGACCAGAGGGAGCAGTGGGGCAGACGATCAGGAGTTCAAGTTCTATCGGTTAGCTGATGATGGGCATACCTTGAGCATGATTCTGACGATTGGCTACAAGAACGGGGAGTATTTCCGTTCATACCCCAGCTCGGTGACGATATCGGAAACCACATTCAGTGAGAATATCCGCGAATTGACCGGACAAGATCCAGCCGATATGCGCGATACTGTCGTATTCGACTGGATCGCCTTTTAGAGAACGAGGTGCCTCTTCTAGTTGATCTGCGCGATGACGAGTTGCGGATGGTTGAACAGGCGTAGTGGGAACCCGCTGTTGCCCAATCCCGCGCTGACGAGCAGCCGACCATCATAGAGTCCGCGATAGTATTGAGGCATAACTCCCTGGCCATGGGCGTAGACGCCTCCGATACCGGGAAGATTCCATTGCCCCCCATGGGCGTGACCCGAGAACATCAGATCAAAATCGAACTGATTGTAGGGAGGATTTCCTTCCAACGCGTAGTATTGCGGATAGTGCGACAACACGATGCGCAGACCCGGCATTTGAGCCAGCTCTGCCAGTAACGCGGCGGGATCTTGTGTTTCATAGGGGTCGTGTTGGTCAGAAGGATCACCGGGTGCATGGGTCGATCCTCCCATCCGCTCGTCAAGTCCGAGGATATGCACCGTGCTTCCGTCGGCCACGAGGGTGTATATCTCATTCTCCAGATAGATGACGCCATGCGCACGAAGGCTGCCGATGAACTCATCACCTTCTCGTGAGCGCCATTCCTGGTTACCTGATATCACAACGACCGGCACCGTTTCGTTGAGTTCGCTCAAGAAACCCACGACCTTTTCAAGGTTCATGCCGGTGAAATGGATCGAGTCACCGGTGACCACGACCAGATCGGGTTCTTGGTCAAGGACCGTTTCCAGCAGCCTGCGGTTGTTGGTCCCGAATTGCTTTCCGTGAAGGTCGGACAGATGCGCGATGCGCACCGGACCGGATCTCTCGTTCGTCAGATGATAGGTCGAGACCTCTAGCTTGTTGTTCTGGTAATAGCCGAAAACAAGCGCGAACAATACAATGAACGCGGAGATGACCAGGAATCTATTTCTACTTTTTCGTCTCATAATGGCGATTTTTAATAATAAAGCTACATCGCGTCATCCACAGACTCGTCAACGGAACTACACACATTGGACAGAGAGTCCGGCGCGGGCTGATTGCTACTCTATCTGCACAGCAGTGTCCGGCTCTATCGAACGACCGCTTTGATGATCGCGCCGAATAAGCCATCTGCTATCGTTAGCAAAGAAGGCGTACATACGTCGAGCATGCCCATCCTACGTCGCGCATGCCCGTTCGCTTAAGTCAACGGATCGCCCACAAGAAAATGACGTCTTAATAAAACTCGCAAGAAAAGATTTCACGAATACTGTACAATAAATGCACGAGAACAACACGGTTCAATGCATTCGCCGTGTTGTGGTGCGTCAAATAAGCTGATCTTTGATCAGGACAGATGGTGAGTAGTTATAAAAAAGTATAGCAAGTTGAAGAAATACCTCTCACTTTGAGAGGTATCGTGTTGTGGTATTCGAGAGAAAAAACGCAAGGATAGAAGAGGGGTACATCATGTTCAAGAGGTCGATGTCATTAATTCTGGCAGTGGCGCTATTGTTGTCTACCTTCCCAGCGGTCGTATTCGCGGGACCGGAAGACGATTATGCCGTCCTCGTTGCGCAAGTCGAGGGGCTGATCGCTCAAGCAGAGGCATTGGTTGGGAGCGATTTGCCTGAAACGGCCACCTACGATGAGATCCAATACGCCCAAGCGATCGATAACTTTATCGCTGGAGCACAGCGCGATCTTGCGATCGCTGACGCGCTGCTCACAGACGACGGGACCAACGGGGCGTTGCTTGCGCTCAAAGGCGAGGCTGCTACCTGGTTAAAGCTTCTCGCCGCTCCCGAGCCTGACGTGTTCTACAGTGGTTCGTGGAGACCGCTCCTCGTCACCTATCAAGGCTGGGGCAGCACGCCGGAGAAACGGCAGGCCAACGCCTTGGCGTTCCTCCAAGAAGGCGGCTATGCGAATACCACGATCGGAACGACGGGAACTGTCACCATGCAGTTCAACTCAAGCTTCCATCCACAATACAGTAGTGGGCTGCTTGGACTCGGCGCGAACAAAGTTTCCGCTGTCGAGGCGATGGAAGGCACGCTTGAGGACCTTGTCGACGGTATGCCGTATGATCCGATGTTACGGGCGAAAGCACGTTTTGAGGCAGCAAAAGCCCAGCTGCAATACGTCAAGGCGAACCCCGAATCGATCCTTGAGGACGTACTTGCCAATGAGGCGAATCTCGCCCAACTGGTAAACGACCTCGACACGTTACTTGGAAGCCTTGACACCATCGTTGATATCATCGATCTTATCGGCACGCTCGGTCTGGGTAACGAGACGATAAACACCTTCTTACAGCCACTCGGCCTGAATATGGAAATGCTCGAACAACTCGGATCGCTCAGAGATCTTCTGGTCGGTCTCGGTTTCGACACCTCCGGCAACACGAGCGTTCAAGAATCCATGGGTCCGCTGCTCTCAGGTATCCTCACCTTGGGCATCGATGAGGCGATCTGGCTGCAAGAGAACACCGCGAGTCTTTTGGGGACTCCTCTGGCCTGGAGAAACGCGGCACAAAACCTCGAGAATCACTATCAAACGATCACCTCTGGCGCGATAGCCAGTCTTAACTTGATGCTCGGTCCGGTCATGAGCATGATCGAGCCGATCCGCCCCTACCTCGATATCTTGGCGAGCGGGGTTCGCCTGTTCAACGACGCACTGATGCTCCTGGACAATGTGAACAGGCTTCTCTCTGACTTCAGTTTGGGCAACCTCTCAGGTGTGGGCTACTCACTGGCTAACACACTTGATGATTTTGCCGATCTGTTAGCTGCGTTCGCTCGGACCGGACTGTCCGAGCTCCTGCCCGGTCTGCTTGATGGCACCGATCTCGGTGGAATGGTCACCGACGGCATCACGGACCTTATCAACAGTTGGTTGAGCACCACTATCCTGAGCGGTGTCGCGATCCCGCCGGGTGGTCTCTCAACGATCGGCTCACTGCTCAACTCGCTCGGCGGAAGACTGCTGGGAAGTCCCAATATTCTTGGAAGTCTGCTCCGCGCGACCGCCGGCATCATTCGCAGTCTCGCCGGATACGGGATCGGTATCGAGCAGTTGTTCACCGGAAACTTCCAGCAGGCATTTGCCACGCTGTCCAACGAATTCGGGACGATCATCCCCAATCTGATCAATGTCTGGAACTCGCTGGTCGCGCTGTTCAGCAGCCCGGCAGCAGTTCCGGCCGAGGTCGCCGCAGTCTCCGATGAGCTCCCTGCAATTATGCAGGCGTCGCTGGTCCTTGAAGCCCAAGAGACCGCTATGGTGTTGAGCAGTTCCAGCGTTCCGGTAAACCAGAAACAAGCAAAACTCACTGAATTCCGTTCATACCTCAGCGGTATCAGGGAGTGCATCAGCGATCTACGCTCGATCGTCAGAAGCCTTGAAGAGGCGAAGAGTTGGTCGAGGACGTGCATGGACGACAATGATTCGAAGCTCTTCTCGAACTTGATCGTCGGATACTACGCGATGGAGATCAAGGCGATCTTCAGAGACGGCATCACATGTCATAACGTGATCCAGGTCAACAAGCGCCTGAAAGCGTTGAACTGCGAGATCGTCGATATGCTCCGCTTCGTCAAGGGCGAGAGTCTTGTGATCATCGCGACCCCGATCGAGGGTGTCGAGAACGAACACTATGTGCTCACCACGAACTACGACGCGCTGCTTGAGCAGCTCAGCGGGCTGTTCGCTTGCCTCGGGATCTCGACCGGCTACGAACTCGTCTTCGATTCAAGCGGCGGCAAGTTCTACCTAGACGGTAATATCGTCAAGAGCCATGGCGACGTCGATATCGTTGAGATGGATATCGAGAGCGTTATGGCAGACTTGCTCGATCTTGAGCCGGCTGCCTTCGATGCAGAAGCTCTCGCTGAGTCCGCGGAGGGCGCTCACCCGGACCACTACGCGCTCAAGGTCCACTTCAACATGTACTTCGAAGGCCACCACAAGAGTTGTGTGAAGGTTCTTGCGAAGAAATGGCTCAAACCAGGCAAGGATGAGCCGGTCGAGTTGGTCACCGTCACGTTCGATCCGAACGGCGGCGAGCCGGCTCCGCTTTCGATCCAGGTTCCGGTAGGCACCGTCATCCAACTTCCGATGATCGGTCTGACCGGTTATAAGTTCCTCGGTTGGCACGATGGTAGCGCCTATGTCGGTGGTGCCGGTGTGAACTACACCGTCGAGGGCGATGTCACGCTCACCGCTTACTGGGAGCTCATCGACAACGGCAACAACGACGGACCGGGAGATGCCGATGACGGTAAGGTGCTTCCGGGCGCTGAGCTGCCACTCGGTGATACGCTGTCGACCGACCAGTATCTCGCAATGGTCGGTGCCGCGCTGGTGTGCGTTGCTCTAGCGGTGATGCTCTCCAAGAAGAGGGAAGAGCAGCTCTAGATACTAGTTGCTGATAGAGTCAATTAAGAATGAGGGGGCTTAGGCTCCCTCATTCGTCGTCGTCGTCATCTTCGAGATCGATCTCCTCGTCCTCGCCACGTACGATGAACTTTGCGATCTTGACAATGTAGCTTGCCAGAGGCAGGAGTACGATCATGATGACGACGTTGAATATCATGTGGGCATAGACGAGTTGATATTCGACATCGCTCGTGAGTAGTTGTATGAATCCGGCAAAGTCAAAGCGCAGTAACATGAGTACGATAAATATCAGAACGCCGAGCGTGTTGAATACCAGATTGGCTATTGCGGTCTGTTTCGCCGCCTTGTTGGCACCGATCGCGGCGATCAGAGGGGTGATCGAACCGCCGAGGTTGAGTCCGTAAAGGATGAAGATCGCCTGGTGCAGATCGGTGATGACCCCGACGGCGATCATCGATATGATGATGCCGATCGTCGCGGTCGAACTTTGAATGACCGCGGTGACCAAGAAACCGACCAGGATGCCGATCCACGGCGTGCGTGCGTATTCGAAGAGCTCGATCATGTAGGGTGCGTCTTTGAGCGGTCTCATCGAGTCGCTCATGAGCGTCAGACCGAGGAACAACAGACCGAAACCGAGGATGAAAAGCCCGATGCGATTGAGTTTCTTCTGTTGTATGAAGAGCACCAAGACGACACCGATGAAGATCAAAAGCGGTGCGTAGGGCTTGATATTGAAGGTCAGAAGCATCGTCGAGAGCGTAGTACCGACATTGGCACCGATGATGACGGCGACCGCGCCGACCAGGGACATCAGTCCGGAGTTCACGAAACCGACCGCCATCACGATCGCGGCGGTCGAGCTTTGGATCAACGCGGTGACGATCGCACCGACCGCGGCGCCGGTCCATTTGTTGTTGGTGACTCGTCCGACCAACTCTTTGAGCCTCTTGCCGGCGATCCTTTTGAGCCCGTCGCTCATCAACTTCATGCCATAAATGAACAGGCCAAGGCCACCGAGTAATTCGAATATGCGAAAGGCAGTCAAACTGATCGATCCTTCCAGTCAGATTCAGTATATACAATAAATCTCAGGAATCGCCCAATGCGCTCGACAAAGCGCGCGGAGAGGAAGATCGAATCTCCTCTTGAGAAGATCGGCCGGTCGTGCTCGACACGCGACCGAATACCTAGTTGACCGTCCACGAAAACGCACATACGAGTCCGCGCGACCGTGAGGTTATAATGGGGTAGACCGAAAACCAAAAGGAGCCGCGCAAAGTTGAGAGCCGCCGATGTCAATTACATAGCAACACGATCGCATATCAAGTTCTTGCCTCTTGAACCGATCTCTGACGATATCGTCATCGAAGATATCGCGCACTCGCTCTCTTACGTCTGCCGTGCCAATGGTCATCTCAAGCAGTTCTACAGCGTCGCCCAGCACTGTATCAACTGCGCGCGAGAGGCAAAAGCGCGCGGACTTTCGACCCACGTGCAGTTCATGTGTCTGCTCCACGACGCGAGCGAAGCTTATCTGTGCGATATACCACGCCCGATCAAACACCAGCTTCCGCTCTATATTGAAGCCGAAGAGCTGCTGGCGTATATGATCTACGATCTGTATCTGAACAAACCGATCGAACAATATGAGCTCGACGCGCTCGATGCGATCGATGATGCGCTTCTTTATCATGAGCTTCTCGTGCTCCATGATCTCGAAGTGCCGGTACTTGCTGCGGATCTTGCCTGCGAGCCGGATTATTCTCAGCGCCCATTCACCGAAGTGGAGAAGGAATTCCTTGCGTTATTCCATGAGTATCGTACTCTGGGGTAGTGGAGAATAAAAAGAACTAAAAAGAGCCGATCTTTCGTCGTTGTGGGGCAGAATGAACAGCAGCAAGGGCACAAGGAGTTGATCAAATGGCATGGACACCGTCTGGATGGATGAGTGAAGACAAGGACGAGGCTTGGGATGCGATCCGCTCGACCGATGATCAGGTCGATCTGATCAAAGCCGCGTTCAATGCGCGTCTGATGCCCGTACGAATCATCGCGACATCGCGGCTTACTGACGAAGATGCATTGAGGATGATCATTCGAAGCAGCATCGACTCGATCATGTGCGCGACCGCGATGAGTAGGCTCGCGGAGGTAAGCTCCCTGACTTGGGAGGGAGTCAAGGAATTGGCTAGAGACAGCGAGTATGAGTTCCTGTCCGCTTATTGGCCCGGGTACCAATACGATCCGCAGGACTGGCCGGTCTACAAACTGGAGTCAGTCGAAGGTCCGAATATGAAACCGTGATAGTTTTCTGGTGGCCGGGGGCAGACTTGAACTGCCGACACGCGGATTTTCAGTCCGCTGCTCTACCAACTGAGCTACCCGGCCACTCGAACGCCGCGTAAGAGGAATACGCGAGAAAGTATCATACCACGTTTTAGAAGTTTCAGTGAACAAAGCCCGCATGCGGTATGCTTAAATGCGTAAATTATGAACGATCTCAGGGACGAGGGTTTTAATGCGTAAGCACGGTGTTTTGCCACGATTATTGCTGGTCATTTTCATTTCGAGTTTTGTAGTTCTAACCGCTGCATTCGCGTTCGCCGAGCCGGTAACACGCGTCGTGGAAATGAGGGTCGCCGCTCAGATGTACGAGCAGCATCCGATCATATTCATATCTGCGACCGTCGATGATGAGACCGAGCTTCCGACCCAGGTCCCGGTCGCGCTTCCTGCCGGTGTCCAGATCGAATGGGTCGGAGAGATCTCAGGCGCAGAGGCCGTCGACGATCAAGAGACCACCTACGAAAAGCTCGAGACCAAGGATGGTTGGGATATCTATCTGGTCGATCTGACCGATTACCGGACCCTACAGATCGAAGCGGGTATGACAGAGCCTTACATCGTCACCGAAGGATCGGCCAACGGATCGGCATCGTTTACCTATGCCCCTGCTGTCGATGTCGATTCGCTGATGCTCGCGGTGGAGATCCCTGCCACGGTGACCAATTTTGACCAGAATCAAGGTTATGAAGTGTTCGCACAGGGTATCGGTGGAGGCATGCTGGTCGGCCCCACGTTCACGGACGTTAAGGCGGGCGAGGACAAAACCGTATCACTCAACTTCGAGACTGCGCCAGCCGTTGATGACACTGCTGCAGCGAGCGGCGGGGTCGACTCGTTCAACGCGGTGGTGATCGTGCTCGTCCTCGCTCTGCTGATCCTGATAGCGCTTTTATTCATACTCTGGAATCGTCATAACGGCGCACCGGCACCAGAGAGCCCGCAGGGTAAGAGCGCCCGCTCCGGTGCGTCCAGCAAGAACCAGTCAGCGAGAAGCGGTAGCACGAAAGGCAAAAGTGGCAGTAAGCCATTCAAATGGAACTCACCTCAGATGCTGATCATCGCGCTCATCGCGCTCGCCGCCATCGGCGCGCTCATCTGGACGAGCCAGAGAAACGCCAATACCATCACCGAGAACAACGGGGTCTACTCGCAAGTGTTCGCGGTCGGAGATCCCTGTATGTCGATCGACTTCGAGCTGACCGATGAGGCGATGGAAGATCCCGCGAAGACCGCTCGCGAGCTCTTCACGTTGATGCGTACTGCCGATATACAGCTTCTCCAGTCAGCGCTCGATAGCAATTCCGGTATTCTGACCGTCGAGTTCTGCGAGAGCGTCACCAATGATGAGGCGGTCGCCCGCCTCATCGAGAGATCAGGTCTGGTCTCATCAAGCAATCTCAAGACACTCAACGTCCCGATCGTGCTTGACGACGGTATACTCGTCATCTACCTCGCGCATCAACCGCCGTGCGTGGTAAGCGAGTTCACGATCGAGTCCCCCAGCAGTGATTCGATCGCCTTCGTGGAAGAACTCGCTCGGGCGGTCGGTCAAGTGCCCTCGATGACCGGTGTCAGTTTCGACCCGAAGACCACGATGGCATCGTTCGGCTTCTGCGAAGAACAAGCCGATGATGACGTGATCGCAGAGGCGCTCAGCAACGCCGGCATTAATGCGACGCTCACATCCGGCTTAGCTGAGACAACGGAGAGCATCCTGGCGTTTTAGGAATCGACACAACAGACAGATCAACGACATGAAGCGAATGTAATGAAAGGATCGAGGTCATGGTAAACCCAACTCCTACCCAAGAAGAGCGCGAGATCATTATCCGTGATAAGGCCGCTCGAGAAGGGCTTACGGTCCCCGACGAAGTGGTACGCTACATCGCCACTCACCGCACGACCGACAATGCGCTCAAGAGCGCGCTGATCAATCTTTCCGCCTACGCATATCGCAAGCAGACACCTATCACGCTGCAGATGGCCGAGTATGTGCTCGAGGGCGTGCGTACCGGTGTCAACGCCAAGCACGCCGCCGAGATGACTCAGAAGATCCCGCCGGTCTCTGCCGAGCCGATCGAATTCGATATCGTGGAGCCGATCCGCAGCGCAAGTAATCACGCGTCATACGAGCTTCCCAGCTTTCTTTCCGGCAGGACCTCTCCACTGGGCGATGCGCTCACAGATGAGCCCGAGATCGTACTCGAGGATGTCCCCCAGTATCAACCGGTCGAGACCCCCGAGGTCAAAGATGTCGTGGTCGGGGGCGCACTTTACGAGGAAGTGGGTCTGCGAAACGTCGACATGGATGATTTCGAAGAGCCGATAGAGCTTGTGGACGTTCCCGAGTTTGAGACAGTTGGGACAGTAGGGTCGGTTCCTTTTGTCCCAGATGTGACAGTTGGAACCGAACCTCCCGTCCCAGATGTGACAAAAGGAACCGACCCTACTGTCCCCGTAACCGAGCCGCACTTTGAGGAGTTCATCAGAGAGTCGGTCATCATAGATGAGCCCGTTAGGGAGCCACTCTATGTCGACGAGATTACCGATGCGTTCGTTGAGCCATCTTTTGATGAGTTCACCGACGAGTTCATCGAACCGTCCTTCGACGAGTTCGCCCAGCCGGTGCCGGCAGTGGACTATGAGCCGACCTCATATGAAGCTCTTTTCGAACCTGCGACCCTTTTCGATGACGCTGAGGTGATCACTGCGCAAAAACCTGCCGCCGAGGTATTCTTCGCTCCGATGAAGACCGATCTGAAGCGCTCTTTTGTTGAGCGCGCTGGGATCGCGCTGCAAAAGGCCGGTCTCGACGAGATCATCAATGAAGGCGATCTGGTCGCGATCAAGCTCCATGTGGGCGAAGCCGGAAACACAGCATTCATCAGCCCCATCTACATCCGCGAGGTCGTCGATCTGGTCAGGGATCTGGGGGGCAATCCGTTCCTGACCGACGCGAACACGCTTTACAGCGGGCAGCGTCGCAACGCGGTCGACCACATGACATGCGCTGCACGCCATGGGTTCACCTTCGCGACCGTCGATGCGCCGTTCATCGTCGCCGATGGTCTTAACGGCAACAGTTGGACCGAGGTCGAGGTGGATGGTAAGCATTGCGAGTCGGTGCGCATGGGCTCGGCAGCGGTCGAAGCCGACGCGATGGTCGTGGTCAGCCATGTCAAGGGTCACGGAGTCGCCGGATTTGGTGGAGCGGTCAAGAACGTGGGCATGGGTCTGGGTTCGCGTGCCGCTAAACAACGAATGCACAGCGATGTGCATCCCGAGGTCAATGCGCCCAAGTGCGTCCACTGCTACAAATGTATCCAGAAGTGTCCGGTGCAGGCGATCTCGAAAGACCCGCTCGACGGTGCCGCGTTCATCGATCGCGAGATCTGCTACGGATGCGGCGAGTGCGTCGCCACCTGCAACTTTGGCGCTATCGCGGTCTCACTCGAGACCGATCCGAATACGATGCAGGAGAAGATGGTCGAGCATGCCGCCGGTATCGTCAACAGCAAGCCGGATAAGATGATCTACCTTTCGATCCTGACCGATATCACCCCTGAGTGCGACTGCTGGTCCTACAGCGACGCGCCGATCGTTCCCGACATCGGGCTGATGGCAAGCCGCGACATGATCGCGATCGATCAAGCTGCTTACGATATGGTCGTCGAGGCGACCGGCAACGTGCACTCGGCAGCAGATAACATGGGATCAGGCACCGATAAGTTCACCGAGATCCACGGTACCGACGGTACGCACGTGATGGCCTATGGCGAACAGTTCGGACTCGGCACACGTAACTACACGATCACAGAGATCGGATAATGGGACAAAAGGAACCGACCCTACTGTCTCACTTCTCTATCGTTTCAACACCTATAGGCAACCTGGGTGATATCAGCGCACGTGCGAGCGAGACGCTGCGCAACGCCGACACCGTGCTTGCCGAGGATACGCGCGTGACGCGTAAGCTTCTCACTCATCTTGACGCGAAGGCCGATCTCGAGCGTTTCGACGAGCATACCGCATTTTCAAAAACACCGATCATCGTTGAGCGTGTGCGCGGCGGTGAGTCGATCGCGCTGGTCAGCGACGCGGGAACCCCTACCATCAGTGATCCCGGTCAGATCCTGATCGATGCGCTGCTCGATGCGGAGCTTCCGGTCACCGTCATCCCCGGTCCGAGCGCGATCACGGCGGCGTTGGCGCTGTCCGGTCTGTCTGCTGATACGTTCTATTTCGGAGGCTTTCTGCCCCGCAAGGTCAAAGCGCGTCGCGACCTGCTCGAGGCACTCGCTCCACTGGAGACCACGCTTGTGTTCTACGAGTCACCCAAACGGCTGGTCAAGACGCTGCAAGCGTGCGCCGAAGTGCTCGGTGATCGCCGAGGTGCCGTCACCCGCGAGATGACCAAACTGCACGAGGAAGTCGTTCGCGCTGAGCTGCCCGATCTGGCAGCTCGATTCGAAGCGCGTGATAGTATAAAAGGAGAAATAGTTCTCGTCATTGCACCACCACGCATCGAGCGTGCTCCACGGGTGCATGTGGACAAATACGGAGGGTAACCTATGAGCAAGCAGTCGTTCTACCTGACCACGCCGATCTATTACGTGAACAGTGTGCCGCATCTGGGGACCGCCTACACGACGGTCGCGGCCGATACGTTGGCGCGGTATCGGCGCATGCGCGGTGACGACGTATGGTTTCTGACCGGTCTGGACGAGCATGGGCAGAAGGTCGAGGAGGCTGCTGCAGCCGCCGATATGACGCCGCAGGAGTGGGTCGACAAACTCGATGTCGAGTTCAAGGACGCGTGGAAGATGCTCACGATCTCCAACGACCAGTTCATCCGCACCACCGATGACGAGCACATGCGTGGTGTCCAAGCGCTCGTGCAAAAGCTCTACGACCAGGGCGACATCTACGCGGGGACCTACGAGGGTTGGTATTGCGTGCCCGATGAGGCGTACTGGGCGGAGAGCGATCTGGAGCCTGCCAATGAGGAGGGCGAGCGGATCTGTCCGGACTGTAACCGTCCGCTCAAATATGTCGAAGAGGAGAACTACTTCTTCAAACTCTCGAAATACGAGGATGCGTTGCTCGAGTGGTATGCAGCCGATCCCGACTGCATCGGTCCCGAAACGCGCTATAACGAGGTCGTATCGTTCGTCAAAAGCGGCTTGCGCGATCTGTCCATCTCGCGCTCGAACGTCAAATGGGGCATCCCGCTTCCGTGGGATGAGTCGCACACCATCTACGTGTGGTTCGACGCGCTCTCAAACTACATCACCGCCATCGGTTACGGCGATCCCGCGCGCGCAGACCAGTTCGCATATCGCTGGCCGGCGCAATACCACTTCGTGGGCAAGGACATCGTCCGCTTTCACTGCGTGATCTGGCCGGCGATGCTGATGGCCGCCGGGATCGAGGTACCCGAGCATATCTACGCGCACGGTTTCTTGCTCACCAAGGGCGAGAAGATGAGCAAATCCAAGGGCAACGCGCAAACTCCTGCTTCGCTCGTCGAAAGATTTAGCGTCGATGGATTCCGTTACTACTTTTTGCGAGACGTGAGTTTCGGCAACGACGGCAACATCTCGATGGAATCGATGGTGCAACGTTACAACGGGGACTTGGCCAATGATTGGGGCAATTTATGCTCGCGGCTGTTCAATATGGTCGATAAGTACTGCGATGGGGAGGTGCCCGACCCGACGGTACACGAGGACGAAGATGAGGGCGCGCGGCTCAAAGAGATCGCTGCAACGTTACCTGACTGTGTCGAGGATCGCATGAGCAAACTGAATTACGGTGCTGCGCTCGACGCAATCTGGGAGCTCGTCAAGGAAACGAATCGCTATCTTGAGGAGTCGGCCCCGTGGGCACTTGCCAACGAGGAGCCGACGCTGCCACGTATGCGTGCGGTACTCTACAACGCACTCGAGGCGGTACGCATCGTGGCGCTGTTCACCGCGCCGTCCATGCCCAATACGAGCGCCGAGGTATTCGTTCGGCTCTCGCTGGGCGATATCTGGAAGATCGATGATCTGGTCGAGGCGGCCAAGTGGGGGCAGATACCTATCGGCAATGCGGTCATCAAGGGCGATCCGCTCTTCCCGCGCATCGTCGAGGATTGACGCGCGCGACCATCATGATCGTCGACACGCATGCTCATCTCGATATGCTCGCTGATCCGATCAGCGCGTTGCGCAACGCCGGAGTCGCCGGTGTCGATCTGATCTGTACCGTCGTCAATGTGCTCGAGGAGCCCGAGCGCACCTTCGAGCAACTCGAGTCGTGGCGCGAGGCTGCCGGACCTGATGCTCCGCAAGTCCGCATCATCGTCGGCACCCATCCCCACGATGCCGCACGCACCGACCGGACAGCGATGGAGAAGGTCCGCTCGTATGCCCGCGATCCACGCGTCGTAGGACTCGGCGAG
>Ga0123353_10005994_pt1 | contig 16089 bp, 10 predicted proteins | sample TergutLab28metaG_3_FD_92763 | JGI IMG/M metagenome (GOLD analysis project Ga0123353, IMG submission 92763) | Labiotermes labralis P3 segment gut microbial communities from Petit-Saut dam, French Guiana - Lab288 P3 | ecosystem: Host-associated > Arthropoda: Insects > Digestive system > Gut ... | reverse complement strand
GGCCGGGTGTACCGCGCCGACGAGTTCGACGCCACCCACTCCCCCGTGTTCCACCAGCTCGAGGGCCTGATGATCGACGAGGATGTGACCATGGGCGATCTGAAGGGAACCCTGGATGCCTTTGCCAGGCGGCTCTACGGCCCGGACATCGCCACCCGCTTCCGTCCCTCCTTCTTCCCGTTCACCGAACCCTCCGCCGAGGTGGACTTGACCTGTGTAAGCTGCCGGGGGCAAGGCTGCCGCATCTGCAAGGGCACAGGTTGGATCGAGGTGCTGGGCGCGGGTATGGTCAACCCCAAGGTGCTGGAGCTCTGCGGCATCGACAGCCAAAAATACAGCGGTTTCGCTTTCGGCATGGGCTTGGACCGCCTCGCCATGTTGCGGTATGGCGTGCAGGATCTGCGCCTGATGTTTGAAGGCGATATGCGCTTCTTAACACAATTCCGGTAGGAGGAAAAAGATATGAAAGTCAGCAAAAAATGGCTGGAGCAATACGCGGCTATTCCCGTGGGTTTGGCCGATTACCAGCGCGGCATGATCATGCGCGGCACAGCCGTGGAGGATATCGAGGATTGGGCCGCCCAGGTACAAAACGTAATCGTTGGCCGTATCCTTTCGGTGACGCCCCATACGGATTCCGATCACTTGCTTATATGCCAGGTAGACGTAGGCAAAAAAACGCTGCAAATCGTAACCGGCGCGCCCAATGTGGCCGCAGGCGACCTGGCGCCCGTGGCGGTGGACGGTGCGGAGTTGCCTGGAGGCAAGCGCATCCGCGAGGGTAAGCTGCGGGGCGTGGCATCCCAGGGTATGCTGTGCTCGGGGCCGGAACTGGGCGTGCCCGTGGACCTGTACCCATCGGTGGGGGAGGAGGGCATCCTGCTCTTTGCCGAGGAGTATCCCTTGGGGGCCGACGTGAAACCCATCCTGGGCATCGACGATCAGGTGATCGACTTTGAGATACTGGCCAACCGGCCCGATTGCCAGTGCGTGTGGGGCGTAGCCAGGGAGACCGCCGTAGCCATGGGTACGGCGTTCCGCAAGCCCGAAATCACCGTGGACACCGTGCCCGGTGCAGTTGAGGAGTATGTGCGCATCCGGGTGGAGGACGATACCCTTTGCCCCCGCTACGTGGGCCGGGTGGTGACCAATGTGCGCATCGCGCCCTCGCCCCTGTGGATGCGTGCCGCGCTCCACGCCGCCGGGGTGCGCTCCATCAACAACATCGTGGACATCACCAATTACGTGATGCTGGAGACCGGCCACCCCATGCACGCTTTTGACCTGGATCAGGTGCGGGACGGGGCCATTGTGGTGCGGCGGGCCAAGACGGGCGAGACCCTGCGCACCCTGGACGGCAAGGATCGCGCCCTGACCCCCGACATGCTGGTGATCGCCGACAACGACAGGGCCACAGGCGTAGCTGGCGTGATGGGCGGCCAGGAATCCGAAATCGCCGAGGGCACCCGCACCCTGCTGTTCGAATGCGCGGCCTTTGACCGCACCAGCGTGCGGGTCACCTCCCGGACCCTGGGGCTGCGCACCGAATCCTCCAGCCGGTTTGAGAAGGGCGTGTGCCCGGCCACAGCTCGGGAGGCCATCGACCGGGCGTGCCAGCTGGTGCGTATGCTGGATGCCGGGGATGTGATCGAGGGCGTGTACGACAATTACCCCCATCCCATTGAGCGACCGTGGATAACTGCCTCTGTCCGGCGCATCTGCCGCCGTGCCGGTGTGGATATCCCCGGCGAGGAGATGGCGCGCATCCTGCAATCGCTCTGCTTTGAAGTTACCTTGCAGGGCGACGAGCTGCGGGCAAAAGCCCCGGTTTTCCGCCAAGACGTGGACGGCGAGGCCGACCTGTGCGAGGAAGTGCTGCGCATCCACGGCTACGACCATCTCCAGTCCACCACCCTGCGGGGCTCCAGCACGGGCGGCGGCAAAAGCCCCCGCATCCACGCCAGGGACCGGGTTAAGCGGGTGCTCACCGCCATGGGTTATTTCGAGGCCGTCAGTTTCTCCTTCGTGAGCCCCAAAATCATCGGCAAGCTGGGGTTGCCAGAAGCTGACCCCCGCCTTGCACAGCTCAAGCTGCTCAATCCCCTGGGGGAGGATACCGGCGTGATGCGCGCCTCCCTGGCGCCCTCCATGCTGGGTATGCTGGCCCTCAACGCCAGCCGGGGCAACGAGCGGGCCGCGCTTTTTGAGGTGGCGCCGGTGTTTGATACCTCCGCCCGCAAGCCCGGCGAGTTGCCCAATGAAAACTGGACCCTCTGCGTGGGCGGGTACGGGCCCGGCATGGATTTCTACCAGCTGCGGGATGTTTTCACCGAGTTGTTGCGTCAATTTGGCGTATCTTTCCGGATCGACGTGGGCGGGCAGCCCTACCATCATCCGGGCCGCGCCGCCACCCTGATGGCCGGTGACCAACCCGTCGCCACGATAGGCGAGGTGCATCCCGACATATGCGACGCTTTTGAGTTGCCCCGCCGTCCCCTGCTGGCCGAGCTGGATTTCGAAAAGCTGCTGGCCCTGGAGCGTCCCGTGGACAAGGTGGTTTCCCTGCCCCGCTTCCCGGCGGTGACTCGCGATTTGGCTCTGGTAATGGATGAGCACGCGCCCGTGGGCCAGGTGGCGGAAGCCATTGCCCAGGCCGGGACATCGTTGCTTGAGCGTGTAGAGGTATTTGACGTGTACCGGGGCGCTCAGGTGGGTGAGGGCAAGAAGTCGGTGGCTTTCTCGCTTGTGTTCCGCCATGGGGAGCGCACGTTGGGGGACGGGGATATCGGGCCGGTGTTTGAGGGGATTGTGAGCGCGTGTGAGCGGCTGTTTGGCGCTTCGATGCGGAGTTAGTTACAAGTTATGAGTTACAAGTTACAAGAGGAAACGGGGGAACGTGTGGTGGTTCGCAGAGTTGCACTGCTGGGTGTGTGTTTGGTTGCTGTGCTGTTGATGTCGCTTGCGGCGGCCGCGGAGATCGATTCAAGCGGGCAGTGGAAGTATGTGGTCGAGGATGGCGGCGCGGTTGTTACGGGATATATAGTAAAGCCAAGCGGCGATTTATTGATCCCGGACGAGTTGGATGGATATGTGGTAGCAGGCATTGGCAATAGAGTATTCTCTTGGGACAGCATTACCAGCGTGACGATCCCTGATAGCGTGACACACATTGGTGACAGTGCGTTCTCTTATTGTAAGGACTTAATCAGCGTGACGATCCCTGACAGCGTGACGAGAATCGGCGACGACGCATTCACTGGGTGTAGCGCCTTAGCCAGCGTGACGATCCCCGCTAGTGTAACGAGTGTCGGAATGAACCCATTTGCTGATACGGCATTGACGAGCATCAACGTGTCGCCTGGAAATCCGATATATGCGGATGTCGAAGGTGTGCTTTTTGCCAAGCAGCAAAACATGCTGGTTTCCTATCCAAGCGCTCGTGAAGGTGCGTATACGATTCCTGAAGGCGTGCTGTTTATTAGCGATTTTGCATTTTATAGGTGCAATGGTTTAACCAATGTGACGATTCCTGATAGTGTAATGAGTATCGGTGACAATGCGTTCTCTGGGTGCAGCGGCTTAACCAGTGTGATGATTCCTGACAGCGTGACGAGCATCGGTAACATGGCGTTCTCTGGGTGCAGCGGCTTAACCGGTGTGACGATCCCTGACAGCGTGACGAGCATCGGAGTGAATCCATTTTATAATAGCGCGTTGGTGAGCATCAGCGTTTCGCCAGGCAATCCGACATATATTCACATCGACGGCGTACTCTTTGACAAGCAGCGGGAAATGCTGGTTTCCTATCCTGGCTCTCGCACAGGCACGTATGCGATTCCCGAAGGTGTGCTGACCATTGGCAATTCTGCATTTGGATGGTGCAGCGGCCTAACCAGTGTGACGATCCCTGACAGTGTGACGGGCATCGGCAATAACGCATTCGCCTTGTGCCAAGGCTTAACTAGTGTAATCATCCCTGACAGTGTGGTGAGTATCGGTAGATACGCGTTCTTTCAGTGTAGGGGCCTCACTGCCATAGATATCCCAGCGAGCGTGAAAAGTATTGACGAGTGGACGTTCTCTTATTGCAGCGGCTTGACCAGCGTGACAATCCCTGACAGCGTGACGATTATCGATAGCTGGGCGTTCGGTGGTTGCAGCAGCTTAACCAACGTCACCATCCCGGCCAGCGTAGTACAAATAGGCAGAGATGCGTTTTATACGCGTGGCGACCTCACCCTAACCGTAACCGGAGGTTCCCACGCCGAACTGTACGCCATACTCAACAACCTGCCCTACATCTACATCACCGACGAACCATAACCAACGGGAGGACCGCCATGCCAACCAAATACGCCCCGCAAATCGACACCCACATCAACGCCGCCACCCGCAAGTTCGCCCTGCTGGGGGCGCGCCTGCCCTACACCTGGTCGCCCCAAATCCACAACACCTTGCTGGCAGCAAGGGGCGTAAACGCCGTATACCTCACCCTCACCGTGGATGCCTACTCCCTGGCCAGCGCGGTGGACGTGCTGCGCCAGAGTTTTGCCGGGTTCAACGTCACCATCCCGTACAAGGAGGCCATCATCCCCCTGCTGGACGAGCTGGACGACACGGCCTCGGCTTGCGGCGCGGTGAATACCGTTACCGTAAGCGAGAGCGGCGCCCTCACCGGGTACAACACCGACGGCATTGGGCTCATCCGCGCCTTGGAGGAAGCCTTGGTGAACCTGGACGACGCCTCCACCGTGATCGTGGGCGGAGGCGGCACGGCGCGTATTGCCGCTTACGAGTTGCTTCGGCGGGAGGGTACTGTGACCGTGGCGGTGCGGGAGCCCAAGCGGGCCGAGGGCCTGGTAAGCGACCTGGCGGCTTTGCAGCCCGACGGGCAAGCGCGCATCCGCTTGATGTCATTGGAAGAGCTGGAGGGCGGGGGAGAGGAATACGATCTGCTCATCCACGCCACGCCCTTGGGCACCTATCCCGATGTGGATGACTGCGCCGTGTCGCAGGCCGTGGCGGCCCGCTGTTATGCGGTGTTTGATGCGGTGTACAACCCACCGGAAACCCGTCTGCTGGCGATGGCCAAGGCGCAAAGGGCCAAGAGCGTGGGGGGATTTGGCATGCTGTTCTATCAGGCGGTGGAGGCTCAAAAGCGATGGCTGGGGGGCTCGCTGCCCAACCGCATGTTGCGGGAGATGCACCAGGCGTTGGAGCAGCTAGTATAGTTACAAGTTTCGAGTTACAAGTTACAAGAGGAAACGGGGAGGGTTGTGTCAAATACTACAGGCTGGGTAACAGGGCATATGTAAGGACGGCCGCCCCGGTTGCCCGCGTGCATCTTGTTGCTGCCCATTCCTACGGGCGGTCGAGGGCGATCGCCCCTACAACCCCTCCCACCGTTCCCTCTTGTAACTTGTAACTCGAAACTTGTAACTATAAAGGAGGACGCATTGCAAACCCAATCATCCGTCTCCTACCGGGGCACGCGCTTCGCCTGCTCCGTCGGCCTCATGACCCAGGCGGCCATCAACAACCTGCCGCCCCTGCTGTTTATCGTATTTATGGACGCGTTCAAACTGTCTTACGAGCAGCTTGGGTCGCTGGTGCTGTTTAACTTTTGTACCCAGCTGCTGGTGGACGTGGTGTGCGTGCGCTACGCTCACAAGATCGGCTATCGCGCGCCGCTGGTGGCGGCCCACATCCTCTGCGCGCTGGGGCTGGTGCTGCTGGGCATCCTGCCCATGGCGTTGAGCAATGCCTATGTCGGCTTGTGTGTGGCGGCAATAGTGTACGCCATCGGCGGAGGGCTTACAGAGGTATTCATCAGCCCGCTGGTGGATTCGCTGCCCGTGCCGCAAAACGCCAAGGCTGCGTCCATGGCGATGGTGCATTCCTTTTATTGCTGGGGAACGCTGTTGGTGGTGCTGCTGAGCACCCTGCTGCTATCCTGGATTGACCATTCCCGCTGGTGGATGCTGCCCCTGGTTTGGTGCGCGCTGCCCATCGCCAATGCCATCGCCTTTACCCGGGTGCCCATCACCGAGATGATCACCGACGCCCGGCGCACCAAACCCCGGGCCTTGCTGGCTCAGCCCGCTTTTTACGCCATGCTGCTGCTGATGATCTGCGCGGGCGCATCCGAGCTCACCGTGGCCCAGTGGGCGTCGCTGTTTGCGGAGGAAGCCCTGGGCTTATCGAAGGTGCTGGGTGATCTGCTAGGCCCCTGCTTGTTTGCCCTCGCCATGGGTTTGGGCAGGTTGCTGTACGGCCTGCGCGGCCATAAGATCAACCTGCGGGCCTTTATGCTCTTTAGCGGCGCGCTGTGCGTGGCCTGCTACCTGACCCTCAGCTTTGCGCCCAGCCCGGCGGTGGGTTTGGTGGCTTGCGCCCTTACCGGGTTTTCGGTCAGCATCTTCTGGCCGGGCACCTGCAGCCTCACCGCGGCCCGCTTTCCTATGGGCGGCGCCACCATGTTCGCCATACTGGCCGTCTTCGGACACATCGGCTGCTCTGCTGGGCCCTGGCTGACCGGGGCCGTGGCCGACCGCGCCAAACAAGGTTCCGTTGGTTTTTTGAACTGGATCAACGGGTCGCCGCTGCAAATCGGCATCTTGATCAGCACGATCTTCCCGCTGGCGCTGCTGGTGATCACCCTTACCCTGAAAAACAAAAAGCAAGAGGGATGTGAAGCCAGTGTCCACGAATGATAGCAAAATGCTACGTGAGCTGGCCAAACGATACCGCGAGCTGGCCGAGCTGCCCGTAAACCGTGAGCGGGAGCAACGCATCCGGCGGGTTAACGGCCTCAAGCCCGACCGGCCCCCGGTATGGATCGCCGAGATTCCTTGGAACGAGATGGACATCGGTGGCCAGCTGGCCCTTCAATGCCAGGATTCATTGGCCCGTGATATCGAGCGTTTTCTGCGGCAAAAGCTGTTCGCTTGGAAGTACTTTCAGGCCGACATGGCGCTGGAGCCGGTATTTCGCCGGCCCAAGGCATGCCACAATACCGGCGTGGGGCTCACGGTCGCCGAGCGCACCGTCGCCACGGATCAGGCTAACCACATCATCTCCCACGCCTATCAGGATCAGCTGGATACCGATGCAAAGCTGGATGCGCTCACATGCCCCGTGATCACCGCTGATCCCCAGGCCGACCGCCAGGCTCTCGCTAAAGCCCAGGAGTTGCTGGGCGACGCCCTGCCCGCCGAGCTGCGCGGGCATTCCATCTATCACGCGCCCTGGGATGAAATCAGCCGCTACCGTGGCGTGGAACCCATCTTGGTCGACCTAGTGGAGCGCCCGGATTTTGTGCACAGGATCATCGCCCGGTTCACGGCGTTTTACACCGCCCAGGCTGAACAGATGGAGGCTCTCGGTTTGCTGGAAGCCCGGCCCGACGACCTGCACTGCACCCCTCCCTATGTGGACGAGCTGGGCGGCTCCCGTGGGGCCGCAAAGCTGTCGGGCGTGTGGTTTCGGGGTATGGCGCAGTTGTTCGGCGCTATCTCGCCGGACATGCACGAGGAGTTTGACTTGAACTACATGCGCCCCCTGATGGCGCGCTGCGGGCTGTCCTACTACGGCTGCTGCGAGCCTTTGGACAAACTCATTCCACGGCTGAAAACCGTACCAAATATGCGCAAAATCGGCGTGAGCCCCTGGGCCGATGTGGACTCCTGCGCCGAGCAGATCGGTGGGGATTACGTGCTGTCCGCAAAACCCAACCCTGCGCTGGTGGTAGCGCCCTTTGACGCCCAGGCGGTACGTAAAGAGACCATCAAAACCGTGGAAGCCTGTCAACGCCACGGCTGCCCTTACGAGCTGGTGCTAAAAGACATCAGCACCGTGTCGTACCGGCCTCAGAATTTGATTGCCTGGAACGATACGGTGCAGGGGGTGTTGGATGAGTATTATGCGTAGGTCAATTTGCCCTTAGCGACAACAAATGCTTCATCGCCTTTTCGTGCGACTCGTGCCAACTTGCCCATTCTTTGTAGTGTGCGCACGGAAAATCGCCGCACGCGCCGCAATGAGCGATCTTCTTTTCCTCGCAACAGACACGAAAGTCGATGCTGCTGCAGCCACATTTCCAGAAGCAATCGTCGGTGATATCCCAGCAGCCTTTGCACAGCGGCGCTTTTTGCATCACCGCCTGGGCGCCTTGGTTATCGCCGATCCATCCCTGGCTTTTGAACCACTCCACCAGCAGTTCGGCCGCTTGCACATCCCGCTGCATGGTGACTTTGTATTGGCCGCATTGGCTGCAGTCGATGCCGCAGGCGGCTAATCTTGGCTTTTTCATGATACAATGCCCTCACAATACGCGCATCGGTAGGTGCGCGTTTCCGCGTTGTGCAAGTGAACTGCATGGGCCAGTGTCGGCTCCACCGAGGTGATGCAACGGGGGTTTTTGCACACAAGCGTGGTTTTAGGCAGGGTGATTTGTTTTTCAGCGGGAAGCAAGCCGGGTTCGGCGCCCGAAAGCATCGCCAATAGCGCCATACGCGCAAATACGCCGCAGCGCACCTGCTCGAAGTAAGCGGCCCGGGGGTCGTCGTCCACCTCTGTGGCGATTTCGTTCAGGCGGGGCAGGGGATGCAGCACGCACAGGTCGGGCTTGGCGGGCTTCAGCTTGCCAGCGTCCAGTATGTACAGGTCCTTGAGGCGATCGTACTCTTCCTCGCTGTCGAAGCGCTCCCGCTGTACCCTGGTCATGTACAGCACGTCCAAGTGAGGCATGGCCTCTTCCATGTGGCGGGTTTCGGTGTAGCGCAGGTTGCCCTCATCCAAAAAGGCGCGAAGGGATTCGGGTATCCGCAACTCCTCCGGGGATATAAACACAAAGGATACGCCCATCCGGCTCAGGTTTTTCACCAGGGAATGCACGGTGCGGCCATACTTCAGGTCGCCGCAGCAGCCTACGGTCAGCCCTTCGAACCCGCCCTTAATGGAATGGATGGTGAGCAGATCGGTAAGGGTTTGGGTGGGATGCTCCCGGCCCCCGTCGCCCGCGTTGATCACCGGCACAACCGAAGCTTGGCGCGCCACCAGCGCCGCGCCTTCTTGGGGGTGGCGGATCACCAGCAGGTCGGCGTAGCGGCTCACCACGCGGATGGTGTCGCCCAGGCTCTCGCCCTTGGCCGCCGAGGAGGAGGCCGCCTCCGAAAAGCCGATCACCCGCCCGCCCAGCCGGTGCATGGCGCTCTCGAAGCTGAGCCGGGTGCGCGTGCTGGGCTCAAAAAACAAGGACGCCATGATCCGGCCCCCCATCAAGCGCTCATATTCGGCTGGCGATTGCATGATCCGCCGGGCAAGAGCCAGCAGAAGGTTCTGTTCATACAGCGAGAAATCCAATGTGCTGATCAAATCACGGCGGTGCGTGTACACAAAAACCCCTCCGATATGCTCATAAATTCGGTTTAGCTTAGCATATCGGAGGAGTGGTGTCAAACGTGCAAACCGCTCTGCATCGACCGGCTGCTATAAATCCAAGTCAAAGAGGTATTGCAGAATATCGGGGTCTATGTCGTAAAAGATATCAGGCGTGGTGATTTCCCAGCGCCAGTATTGACCTTCCTTCAGGCTGGTGATTTTAAAATAATCGGGATAGTATAGGGCGATTGGGAGCATGTTGGGGCCAAAGCGTTCCTCTGCGCCATACCAAATATCGCCGCTTCCTGTTTCAATCGCATATTCTCCGGCTGGCACATAGATCGTCAACCGCTCGCCGTCGCGGATAAAGCATAGCGCTTTGAGTTCACCGTCTCCCAGGTTCGTGAAGCTGAGCGACCGGTTGCCATCGCCCTTCTTCGCTATGATAACGACCTTGACGCCCCTGCGCTCGCCTTCCAATTGCTCCGTCTTGGGCATCTCCAGGGCGGGCAGATCGGGCAGCTGCGATACGGTTGAGGAGAACGAATCCAAAGATTCGGTGTAGCGCTCTTCATAGCGGGCGTGATGTTCTCTAACGCTCGCCACCGATTCGCCGCTGGCGCCTTCAATCAGCGCCCAGGGATCAAAGGTAAGGGACAAGGATTGATCGTCGTCGGCTTTCCTTGTCGCTTTGGCAAATGTGTTGCCGAAGTCAGCGATCTGCTCATTAAACAGGCTGGCTATCGTGTCCGCTTCCGTGTTGGGGCCTTCGGCTTCGTATGCTACCCGGGGCAATGCGGTGCGGGTGGCGTGCCGCAACATGCTCCTATAGCCGGGCCCGATGGCGCTCAGTGTCATAGCCCTGGGGCCGTCGGTCAGGACGAGCTTCGCTCCTCGCACCGGGTGCTGAAACACATAGGCGGACAGCGCCGCGACCATGGGCTTGCTGGAGAACGAGGTGGTTGCTGCCCTGGCCTTGGTGGTGAGTGCGGTTGAGAAAGCTTTGAAACCCTTGCTGCTGTGCCATTTGAACACCGGTTCTTTGTCTTCGGCGAAGGTGACCGTGGCATTGAGCACAAATTCACCCTTCTCCTCCAGCGCGTTTTCCAGCGCTGCGCGGACAAAGGCTTCCGGATCGCTTCCGTCGAATACCGTTTTGGCGTCCACTCCGCTTACGAGCAGGGGAAACTCCACCGTGACTAGCACCGCGATAACGCCCTTGCTGTTGGGTTCGCCCGCAGTGGCCTCTCCGAGCGTGGCATGCGCGAGTATTTCTTTAACCCAAGGGTTTTTGGCGGAGTCTGCCAGCGCCTCAATCTCTGCCAGCGCGCTTTCCTTCGTCAGTTCGATGGCCGAGGTTTGTTCCGCCGTGAGTTCTAGCGGAGCGTCATCCGTGACTTCGGCGGCCGTCACCATGGTGGCGCTCAGGCACAGCGCCAGCAGCAAGGCAAGCAGGAGAGAGGTGATTTTTCCGAATCGGTACAAGAAAAGAACCTCCTTTCAGATTCCATGTGGTTGTATTTGCACCCATTATACGACATTTCCCTACAATTTGCCAAGGTTATTTTTTTGAGCTTATCCGTTCGCGTCCGGATCCCGGATAGGCGTAACCTGGAACCTTCTGAAGAAACGAGAAGGGGTATTGCAGGGCGCTATGGAGTCCTGCAGTTTTTGCATAAATACCCGCACTTCTTCGAAGATGCGCTTGGTTACATCATCTTCGGCAGGCCGGCCGCGCTCCAGCTCCAATGCCCAAAGCACCGCGCCGGTGGCGGGCGGCTCCCGCAGGATGTGGAACTGGCAGGGGATAGGCGCTTGTTTCTCCAACTTCTCCCGAAACCATTGACTGAGCAACGGGGTTTCGGCTTTAGCCCACACGCTGCCCGCCTGTACGACGGTTGTCTCCCCCTTGAGATCCAGGCGCTGCATACAGCCAAGCACGGTTTGCGCGGAGGATTCGGCGCAGTGGCGCACAATGATTTGAGCTACCTCGTCGCCTATATCGCAAGCTTCAAACAGGGCCCGCATGAGCGGGGTGGTGGGCAGGGTGTTGTCGCCCTCCATCAGGCATACGGTTTCCAGCATATTTTCCGGGTCGCTTACGTTCAGCAGGGCAAGCACCGGTTCTACCAGTGCGGTCTTAGGGCCTGCGCGGAACAGCTGGTCGTATACCGCGCGCAGGGCCCGGATGGCCAGGTAATGCCCACCGGCTTCGTCGCCCGTGAGTTCGGAACCCAAGCCGCCCACCTGTACCCGGCGGCCATCCATGCCGATGCCGACACATACGCTGCCCGTTCCGTTGATATGGCATACGCCGTACCCCTGGCGGCAACCGGCCTTGACGCCCAGGAAGCCGTCGTTTTCCACCTCAAAGCGGGTGAAGCCAATCTCCGTGAGCAAGGCCCGCAAACTAGCCTTTTGATGGGGCAGATCGGCGCCCGCCAGACCAAACGCCGCCGCGGAGATATCCTCGGCGTTCAGGCGATTGCGGGAGAGCAGTTCGCGGATCGCCCGGTTCATCACCTGCTTGGCGGTTTTGTATCCGCCGGGGAAACGTTCGTGGCTGCAGGTACCCCTGCGCATGCCGTCTATCATGTCCCCATTGGTGGAGAAGAGAAAGTATTCGGTTTTTGTGTTGCCGCCGTCCACGCCTAGTACGTATTTGTGCATCTCAAGTTCCCTCCAAATATTAGTTACAAGTTACGAGTTACAAGTTACGAGAAGCTGCGACCGACAGAAGCGCTTCTGCGTTTCTTCTTGTAACTCATTACTTGGAACTTGTAACTCCAAACTGCGGCAAGTACGCCCTGTGCGCTTCCAGCATCTCGTAGAAGCAGCTCCGCGCGGTGTGATAATCGCCCGCCAGGGGATTGATGAGCAGCGCCCGCATCGCGGCGTCGACGTCGCCATGGAGCGCGGCTTGCACCGCTTCGCGCTCGTAGGCTTTGATCGTGCGCATGTAGCTAATGATGTGGCGGTTGTCAAAACCGGGATCCATCGGAATAGGCGTGACGCCCTGCGCGCCCACACGGGCGGTGATCTCTATCGCGTCATCATCGGCCATAAAGGGCAGCGCGCCCTTGTTGAGGGTGTTGATCACGTGGAGCTCGTTTCGGTCGTTGTGGATGGCGTCCACCAGGGAGATGGCCACCTCGCTGTAATACGCGCCGCCACGTTGCATCAATTGCTCCGGCTTCTCGGATAGGTTGGGATCGCTGTAGAGGGCCAGCAGTTCCTCCTCGATGCGCACGCACTCCTCGCCGCGGCTCTCTTTTGCTTTTTGCAGATGCTGCAGCTTTTCTTCGCGGAAGTAGTAGTATGCCAGATAGTAGGAGGGGATCCCCTTCACCTGGCAGACCACCTCCGGAGGAAAACCCCAATCCGGGAGGCTCTTCATGGCTTCGGAGGCGGCGCCTTGGGCAAAGGCTTCCTGCAGGTGGTCACGGCCGTCCTGGCGGGCGGCGGTGATCCAACTGAGGTGGTTGAGGCCCAGGTATTCGATGAAGGCGTCCGGCCGCAGCCCGAGTTGCTCCCGTACCGACTTAAACATGTTAAAGGGCGCGTTGCACAAACCCATCATCTTGACGGGCGTGTGATTCAGAATGGCCTGGGTTGCGATACCCGCCGGATTGGAAAAGTTGATGAGCCAGGCGTTGGGGCACAGGGCCTGCATCCGCTCGCAAAGCGCCATCAGCACGGGAATGGTGCGCAGACCTTTGAACATGCCGCCGATGCCGCAGGTCTCCTGGCCGATCATGCCGTACTTCAGCGGTATTTTCTCGTCCAGTATGCGCGCGGGCAGCCTGCCCACCCGTATCTGAGCCAGCACGAAGTCGGCCCCGTCCAGCGCCTCGTCCCACGTTTCGGTTTGAATCACCGGGCAGGAGACGCCCTTGGCGCGCAGCATGCGCTCGCATAGATCGCCCACGATCTGCCTTTTGCGCGCGTCGATATCCACCAGGTATAGCGACTTAAGCGGCAGTTCCTCCCTGCGGTTGATGAATCCCTCGACTAACTCCGGCGTGTAGGTGGAACCGGATCCAATGATCGCCACTTTGATGCTCCGCACCTCTAGTCCGCTCCTTCCGTTTGCAAGATGATAGGTTTATTATAGATGCAATGGGTTTTCTTTGCAAGGATGAAGTTTGTTTGCTTATTTCTATAAAATAAATGTAACGAAACAAAACACTGGATCGTCTTATACACAGTGTGGTATAATAGCCGAGGGTCACCCACAAAAAGCAGCCGAAAAGAACAGCGATGAGAGGGGGATGCGCATGCCAGCCCAACGTTCGGCCCGTCCTGCCATGGGACGCGGCGGCACGGTTCCGCCCAAGGGCGTGTTTCTGCTGCTGGTGGCCTTTGCCGCGATTTTGCTGGTGATGCTTGTTCTTGCCCCCAACCAGCCCTTATCTACCGCAGCCCTGAGCGTCGATGCCGAGGGTAAGGCGCTGCCGCCCAGCCTGCACATCACCGAAGTGATGGCTTCCAACAAAATCACCTTGCCCGACGAAAACGGCAAGTTCAACGACTGGATCGAGCTGACCAACGAGAGTGACGTTACCCTCAGCCTGGAGGGGTACGGCCTCTCCAACCGGTCGGACAAGATTCGTTTTGCTTTTCCCCGGGGCGCGGCGCTGCCCCCCGGCGGGCGCGTGATCGTATTTGCCAGCAAAACCATGCAGTCGGTGCTTGGCAGGCCGTATCACGCCAACTTCGGCATCTCTTCGGTGGGTTGCACCCTGTACCTGTTCGACACCGGGGGGCGGATCATGGAGGAGCTCCATGTACCGTCCCTGGCGCCCGACTTGGTGTATGCCAAGCTGCCTACCCTGCCCACCGGCCTGGCCGAGGGTAATCCCGGTCCCGCCCAATGGATTATCTCCGACGCGCCCACCCCCGGGTACGAAAATACCCAGGAGGGACGCGCGGCTTTTCTGGACGAGTACCGGCTGCTCCCGGGCACGCTGATGCTCAACGAGTTGGTGGCGTCCAACCGCACTTCCCTGGAAGATGAGGACGGCGATTTTTCCGACTGGCTTGAACTCTACAACAACGGCCAGTACGCCATCGATCTTTCCGGTTACGCGCTGAGCAACAACCCCGCCAATCCCATCAAGTGGCGCTTTCCGGAGGGCGCGGTGATTCAGCCAAACGAGTACTATGTGGTGTTCTGCTCCCGCAAAAACCGGCCCGGGGGCGACGGCCTGCGCCCCCACACCAGCTTTGGCCTGCGCTCCGAGAAGGGGGCGGTGCTGCTCACCGACATACGCGGCAGGCTGGTGGACATGGCCACCTACGAGGTGATCCCCACCGATATGTCCTGGGGCCGCCGGGAGGGCGGAGACCGGGAGTGGATGATATTTAACCAACCCACGCCGGGCCTGCCCAACAACCGGGCGGGCGCGCAGGAGATGGATCGCCGCATGCTGGCGGCCAATGCCTCGGGTGTGATTATCACCGAGGTGATGTCTTCCAACGCCACCACGGTGCTGCCCATCGGCGGGCCCACCAAAAAAGCGCCCGGTAAAAATACCGCCAGCGCCCCCGATTGGGTGGAGTTGTATAACGCTGGGCAGCAGCCGGTAAACCTGCACGGCTTTGGGCTGTCGGACAGTGTGTCGCGCCCGCGCAAATGGCAATTTCCCGATGTGACCATCTCCCCCGGCCAATACCTGGTGGTGTATTGCAGCGGCAGGGACCGGGTGGGCAATGGGGGCGATATCCACACCAGCTTTAAGATATCCAGCGCCGGAGAGACGATTTTATTCAGCGATCCCAGCGGCAAACCCTTGGACAAGCTGGCGGTCCCGCAGCTTTTCCCGGACATTTCCTACGGCAGATCGCTGGGCCAAGACGGCCTTTTTTATTATGACGTCCCCACCCCCGGCAGCCGCAACTACGAAGGTTTCACCGGATTCGCCGAGGCCCCCGTGTTTGTGACGCCCGGCGGCATGTACCCCCGTTCCCTGGAGGTGGAGATACAAGTACCCGAGGGCGCGGTGGTGCGTTATACCCTGGACTGCTCCGAGCCGAACGAGAACTCGCCCCTCTACACCGGGCCCATCGATACCAGCGCCATCGCCGAAGACCGGGCGTTCAGCCTGCAGAGCAAGGAGATCAAAGCGCCCTACTTAAACGACAACATCGGGGTGATACGGGCCCGCAGCTTTCAGACCGGCCTGCGCCCCTCGCCGATTGTGACCCAGACCTACATGGTATCGGTGTACCATACGATGCCGGTGTTTTCGCTGGTGACCGATCCGTGGAATGTGTGGAACGAAGATACCGGCATGCTGGCCGACGGGCCCCATCTCAACCGCGACGAATGGGAGAGGCCCTGGTATACGAATTTGCGGAACCGGCCCCAGGCGGCAACCTTCGGCAAAAAGCTGCACTACGACGGCCACCTGGAGATGTTTGATGCCGACGGCGTCCGGTTGCTCGACCAGGGCATGAGCTTCCGGGTGATGGGGCAATGGTCGCTGGACATGCCGCAAAAATCCTTCTGCATCAACGGCAAGGCGCGTTACGGCAAGTACTTTGAGTACCCGCTCTTTGAAGACCGCCCCTTTACCCAATACAAGGCCTTTGTGCTGCGCAGCGGCGGGCAGGACGGCCTGTACACCCGGGTGATGGACGGCCTGCAGGCCCGCCTGGGCGCCAGCTTCCCCGGCACTACGGTGATGGGCCAGGCATGGCGGCCGG
>Ga0123353_10005993_pt1 | contig 16094 bp, 20 predicted proteins | sample TergutLab28metaG_3_FD_92763 | JGI IMG/M metagenome (GOLD analysis project Ga0123353, IMG submission 92763) | Labiotermes labralis P3 segment gut microbial communities from Petit-Saut dam, French Guiana - Lab288 P3 | ecosystem: Host-associated > Arthropoda: Insects > Digestive system > Gut ... | reverse complement strand
GCGGTCAAGTCCGCCTCTATTACCGAGAATTGCTCCCGCGTGATGTCACTTGGATATGTTTCTCTCATATCACTATTTTACCACATTATCTTGCTTTTGGCAAGATGCTAAACAGGTTCTTAGCCCTTCCCACACAGCAGCAGCACGTTTCAAGGCCTGCGCCGCTTTGCGCAGTGCTGTCAAATCCAGCCGCTCCGCTTCACTCATCGCTGTTTTCTCCTTTCTTCTCCGCCACCTCATAGCTCCGCCCAGCGATGCGCACGGTATCCCCCGCCAGCAGATTCTTCCCCCGCATTATGCAGACCTCCCCGTTCACCCGCACATGCCCGCCCTGCACCTCCATCTTGGCCTGCCCGCCGGTTTCCACGGCGCCCGCAAGCTTCAAAAACGCGTCCAGGCGGATATCCGGGGTATTCACTGGGATCTTCTCTGCTTCGCGGCGGACTATACGCACTTGCGCTTTCATTTCATCACCCGGATTCTTTCAGCCGCACCGGCAGCACCATGAACAAAAACGCGTCCCCCTCCGGCGGGAGGATCACCACGGGCTGCACCGCGCCGTTGAAGTGCATGCGCACCTGGTCGGTGTCGCAGGCCTTCAGGGCGTCCAGCAAAAAGCGGTTGTTGAACCCCACCTCAAAGCTCTCCCCGGCGATATCGGCCCCCACGCTGTCCCGGGCGGTACCCACGCCCGTGGCGCAGGAAAACTCAAGGCGCCCCTCCTCCGGCAGGATATCGCAGCGGATGGCGGGCCTGATTTTCTCGGTGATGATCAGGGAAATGCGCTCGACAGCCGCGACCAGAGCGCGGGTATCCGCCGCCGCCTCGGTTTTGAACGCCGTGGGGATGGCCGCCTTGTAGTTCATGAATTCGCCGTCCAGCAGGCGCGACACCATGTGGTAGCGCCCGATATCGAACACGATGTGCCGCCGCCCCACAGCCACGCGCACGTCGTCCTCCTCGCCGTCCATTTTCATGATTTCGCCCAACGCTTTGGGGGGCACCACGAATTGCAGATCCTCCCCGTCATACGCAATCGCTTCACGCCGCACAGCCAATCGAAAGCCATCGATGGCCGCCAGGCGCAGCTCGCCTCCGGAGATCTCGAACTTCACCCCCGTATGGATGGGCTTGGTGTCGGGGTTCACGGCCACGGCGAAAATCGTCTGGCGGATCATCTCCTTGAGGGTCTCGTGGGGCACGGGCAGGGGCACTCCCCCGGTGATGGAGGGCAGCTCGGGATACTCCTCGGCCCCCATGCCGTTGATGCGGTAGCGGCTCTCCCCCCCCGAGATGCTGGCCAGGCAGCGGCTGTCGCACTCCATCTCCATATCCTCGCCGGGGAGCCTGCGCAAAATGTCGCACAGCACCTTGGCGTTGAGGACGATGGAACCCGCCTCGAGTACCTCCGCTTCCATCCGGGTCTGGATTCCAACCTCCAGGTCATAGCCTGTCAGGTCGAGGGCGCCGTCCTCTCCGGCGCGGATGTAGATGCCCTCCAGGGCGGGGATGGTGGTCTTGCTGGAAATCGCCCGCTGCACGTTCTGGCAGGCCTGCGAAAGGGCCGCGGTGGAGCATTTGAATTTCATTGAGTCTTACCTCGCTTCTATGATTCATTCCATACTATTTATAGTCGTATTAGTAGGCCCTGTGAACAATCGGAATTGCCATATCCCACACGGGTTTGGCACATCTTGCGCGCTGTTGAAAACACGGCCTTTTCCACAACCCGGCGTTTGCCCTTCTTAAAACTGTGCAAAACCCGCCTGTGGATGGGAAAATCCCTGTGTAAAATCAAAATAACTTGCGGTTACAGGCGCGAAGCGGGGAGCTCCACCGCAGGTGGCCATAAACCCACCTTTTTCATTGCCTTCGCGGTAGTCCGGCTTGCCAGGCGGCTGGCAGACTGCGCCCCTTCAGCCGCCGCCTGCTTCAGGTACGCCTGATCGGCCACCAGGCGGCGGTATTCCTCCTGGAAGCCCCGCAGCTCGGCGATCACGGCCTCGCCAACGGCTGTTTTGAAGTCGCCGTACCCCCTGCCCCGGAATTCATGCTCGATGGCGTCAAAATCCCTGCCGGTGCAGGCGCTGTAGATCGTCATCAGGTTGTTGATGCCGTCCTTGCCCCCGGCATAGCGCACGCAGGCTTCGCCGTCCGTGACCGCAGCCTTGCACTTCTTCATGATCACGTCCGGCGCATCGGTGATGGCGATGGAGGCCCGGGGGTTCGGGTCGCTCTTGCTCATCTTTTTGCCCGGCTCCTGCAGGCTGGCGATCTTGCTGCCCAGCTTGCCTATATAGGGCTCCGGCACGACGAAGGTATCGCCGTAAATGCCGTTGAAGCGCACGGCGATGTTGCGCGCCAGCTCCAAGTGCTGCTTCTGGTCGGCCCCCACGGGCACGTAATGCGCCTGGTAGATCAATATGTCCGCAGCCTGCAGCGTGGGATAGGCGAACAGTCCCAGGTTGATATTGTCCGCGTGGCTCTGGGATTTCTCCTTGAACTGCGTCATGCGGCTGGCCTCGCCAAACTGCGTGTAGCAGTTGAGGATCCAGGCCAGCTGGCAGTGCTCCGGCGCGTGGCTCTGGCAAAAAACCACGTTGCCGCCCCGCCTAAGGCCCAGGGCCAGCAGTATGGCGAAGGCCTCCATGCTCTGGCGGCGCAGCTGCGCAGGATCCTGCCGAATCGTCAGCGCGTGAAGATCGCACACACCGAAGACGCAGTCGTAGTCGTCGGCCATGGCGGCCCAATTGCGCAGCGCCCCCAGGTAATTCCCGATATGCGGCACCGCCGTGGGCTGGATGAGGCTTAACGCGCGTTTTTTTTCGCTTCGCGCCAGACCTTCCTCAAGCACGCATTTTTTCTTTGCATTCTCTTCCGTCATATGTGGATTCCTTTCCTGTATCAGGATGATGGCTCTGTTGTTGTCTCAGCCGCCGTAGTCGTTTCCTCTGTTGTGTCTTCTTCTGTCTCCGTCTCTTCTTCCCGCGGCACTTCTATCTCAACCGGCTGCCACACCCAATTGGCCAGCAGCCGTTCCACGGCGGCAATATTCTCGTCCGCGCGGAAAGATTTGTAGAGCTCCTCCAGGGCCTCCTCATAGGCCTCCCCCCGCAGCGCCCACAGGCAGGCGCCGCGGTATCCCCGGTAATATTCCTCCGTGCGGTCATATTCCTCCGTCTGTTCCTTCATATCGATGCCCCTGGCTACAAGGAAGTAGGCCGGGAATTCCAGCAGGGCGGCCTTGTCCGTCGCGAGGGCGCGCACCGCGCCGAACTCCTTGTCGGTGACGGAAGCGCCGCCTTTTTGCACCATGTTGTCCATGGGGGCGGCGTAGCGCAGCGCCTGGGCGTAGGCGTCCGACACGGCGGCCTCCAGAAAATCCGCCCCGTCGTTCACCTCGTCCACAAGCTGCTTCAGGGTGCTGCGCAGGTTCTCGGTTTCGGCCTTGGTCAGCGCCCGCTCCGTGCCGTCCTCGTTATCCGTGGTCAGGAATACGCGCACACCGTTGTAGGCGGCGTAGTTGCTGTAGAAATAGCCCTCGATTTCTTCCTCGGGCACCTCGTAGCTCCCTCCCCTGTCATAGAGGGCCCAGAAGAGCTGTTCCCGGGCGGCCCGGGCCGTGAAGATGGAATTGATGGTCTGCTTGTTCACGCCGATGGAGGCGTAGTAGGCGTGGTAGGTCCGCCAGGCATAGGCAGCCCGCTGCGCGACCTGCGCCTTCGTCTGCGGGTAGATGGACTTTTCCCGGTTATACAGCTCGCTGTTCACCGCCACGATGGCCACACAGCGGCGCACGATGTCCTCCCGCAGCGCCTGCATGTCCAGGGGCCTGCCGTCTTTGTCCCTCGGCGTGTCCCGCAGCGCCTCCGAAAGCAGGTAGCAATAGGTGTCCCTATAGATAGGGACGCCCTCCACCTGCAGCATCGTCGTCAGGTCGGGGCGCGGGGCGGTGCCGCTCAGGGCCGCCAGCGCGACGCACACCGCCGCCATGAGGACGGTGATTCTTTTCGCCCAGTTTATGCGCTTCATGGTGTTACCTCTGTAGTATTTGCTATTTTTACCACCCCCTCTGCCCTTCGGGCATCTCCCCCAAGGGGGCGATTCTGACGAAGCCAAAATCTTGTGGTTAATATAAAGCGAAATTTGCAATCACCGTCAGGATCGCCCCCTTGGGGGAGATGCCCGAAGGGCAGAAGGGGGGTGCATAGCACGAAAAGACCAAGCTACAGCCCCTTCTCCGCGAACATCCTTACTGCCTCGTAGAGGATCTCCGCCGCCGCCTCGATGGTGTCAGGCTCCAGCAGATCCACGTCGTCCAGGCGCGTGTGGTAGTAGCGCGGCGGCGTGGGATCCATGGCGGCGAAGCCCGTGGCGGGGATGCCCGCCTGGGTGAAGGCCACGGCGTCGCATGCGCCGATATAGATGGAGGCTGCGGGCAGGTCATAGCCGCGGGCCTTGCCCGCCGCCTGCATCAGGGCCTGCATCTTGGGGCTGTGGCGCAGGGTGCCGCTCAAGTCCCGGTTATATACCGCGATGTCCTTCAAGTCCCGGAAGGTGTCCGCGCCGACGGCCGCCGTGAGTATGGATGGGTCGCGCAGCTCCTTCTTGTGCCGCTTGACGAAGGCCTTGGAGCCCCGCAGCCCCGCCTCCTCCGAGCCGGTGAGGAGCACCACCACCTCTGTGTCCTCGAAGCGCTCTTCCCGCTCCGCCATGGCCTTGAGCACCGCCATGGAGGCGTAGCAGCCTGAGAGGTTGTCGCTGGCGCCGGGCACGCTGCGCTTGCGGCTCTGGAAGAACAGGAAGCCGATACATGCCGGGAACAGGCAAAACAGCGCAATCCCCGTGACCCGGAAAAGCCAGTATAAAAAGCCCCTGCCGGCAAATCCCGCCATGTCGATGAGCGCGAAGCGCAGCGCGTTGGCGCAAAAGCAGACACCCAAGCCCACCACGGCGGGGATCAGCACCAGCTTCATCCCTGTGCCGCCCAGGCGGTAGTTCAGCGTCCACTCGTACTGGCTGTCCGCGTGGCCCACGAGATAGATGCGCTTTTTCGGCGTATCCGTTTTTGCCTTGCGCCCGGCGATCACGTTGTGGCTGGGGTAGGCCTTGAATAGTATGTCCACGAACTGGCGGTACATCACGAATTCCAGCACCAGCGGCACCGCCGCCGCCCCCACCAGGATCAGCCCATAAAACGGCATGCCCAGCCAGAACAGCACCGCCGCCGCCATGGTCAGAATCACCGTGAAGGGGATGAAGCCCATAAAGGCCTGCCGGTGCACGGCGAAGCCCTCTGTCTCCACGCTGTCGGCCCAGGGGGCCATCTGCGCGGCCATATCCTGCTGGGCCTTATGTTCCGCCTCGCTCCCAGGTGCCCGGGGACCGTAGGCCTTGATGAGCCGCCGGATCTCCATGGCCGCCCAATCGCCGGTGCCGGCCATTTTTTGCTCGGGTGTCTCAGCGGGCGCAAGTGCGGCGGTTTCGGCAGCATCAACACCCTCAGATATTTCAATGCTCTCGATTTCGGGATTTTCAACCGTTTCAGCGCACGACATAGCCTTGCTCCTCAATCGCTTCGTGTATTTGTTCCAGGGAAATGCGCGCGGGGTCGAACAAAACCTCCGCCCCGCCGATTGCATCGTTCTCTTGTGCTCATTGCAATCCCTCCCTATCCCTATAATACTGCGTCTTTGGCTTGGGGTGCCTGTTCCCTTCCCAGATTTCCTGCGCCACGGGCGCCCAGCTTTGCGCATAGCAGTCGCACTTTGCGCACAGGGCCTCGGCGGGCTCCGGCGCGGAAAGGTCGGTGGACTGCGCCCCGGTCCCGCCCACCACCTGCCGCAGCAGCTCGGGGTTTTCCAGCATGGGGCAGGGCCGCAGATGGTTGTCGTTGAAGGGCTGGCCCCGATAGAACGCCTGGAACAGGGGCCGCCGCAGGGCCTCCAGCAGGGTGTGCTCGCGAATGTTGGAGTCGGAGTAGTGGATAAACACGCAGGGCTCGATATCCCCGGCGGCGTTCACATGGAAGTAGTTGCGGCCCGCGCCGATGCAGCCGCCCACGTATTCACCGTCGTTCTGGAAATCCAGCAGGAAGAAGGGTTTGCCGGTTTTTGAATTGCGGCACTCCCGCAGCCAGCGGTACATGTGCGCCCGCTGCTCCGGGGTTGGCAGCAGTTCGGGGGCGGCGTGTGCCCCCAGGGGCATATAGTGGAAATAGAACCCGAACCGGGCCCCCCTGGCGACCATGGCATCCAGGAATTCCCCGCTGGTCACCGAATCGATATTATCCCGGGTATAGCACACGGAGATGCCGAACAGGCAGCGCTCCTCCCGCAGCAGGTCGATGGCCTGCATAGAGCGGTCGTAAGCCCCCGCGCCGCGCCGCGCGTCATTGCTTTGCTCAAATCCCTCCAGGCTCACCGCGAAGACGACGTTGCCCAGGCGCCGGGTCTCACGCGCAAGCGCCCGATCGATGAGCGTGGCATTGGTATAGACCAAAAAGACACACTCCCGGTGCTTTGCCGCCAAGGCCAGCACGTCCTTTTTGCGCACCAGGGGCTCGCCCCCCGTGAGCATGAAGGCCCGGGTGCCCAGCTTTTTCCCCTGGGTGATGATGGAGTTCATGTCCTCGTAGCTGAGGTTCTCGTGCTTGTGGTATTCCCCCGCCCAGCAGCCCGTGCAGTGCAGGTTGCAGGCGCTGGTGGGGTCGAACAAAATGGTGAAGGGGATGTTGCAGCCCAGCTTCTCCCGGTTTTTCCGCACAAGGCGCGTGCCATTGGCGATGCCCAGGCCGAAGCTCAGCAGGAGTTTGCGCAGGAAATCCTGGTCGATATCCCGCAGCGCGCCGACTGCCATCTGCGTCCAGACGTTGTCCGGGTCCCGCGCCCCGGCCCTGAAGGCTTCCATCGTCTTTTTGGAGAAGGTTCTGCCTGCGGCAAGCCCGGCGATATTCACCAGCTTCACCAGGTTCGGCCCGGGGTTTTTCGCGATGAAGCGCAGCAATGGCCGCAGGGCCAAATCGGCCGCGCCCCGCTGAAGGGTTTCGGTAAAGGTCATAGGTTACTCCTTGGTTTATGCATGGGACGTCGAGGACGCCGTCCCCTACAATATTCGCTGAGGGGTTTCCCGTGGGGGACGGCGTCCTCGACGTCCCGGGACAAAACAACTATCCAATCTCGGTTTTTCCTCCCATATAGGGCCGCAGCGCCTCGGGAATCCGCACGCTGCCGTCCGCTTGCAGGTTGTTTTCCAGCAGGGCGATGAGCATCCTCGGCGGGGCGGCGACTGTATTGTTGAGCGTGTGCGCAAAATAATTGCCCTGCGGGCCGCAAATCGCTTCGCTGTGCCCTTGGCTGGTTTTATCTTTATCTCCTTTGATGCGTATCCCCAGCCGCCGGGCCTGCGAATCTCCCATCGTGGAGCAGCTGCCCACCTCGAAGGAATACTTTTGCTGCCGGGGGCTCCAGGCCTCCACGTCTATGCTCTTTACCTTCATGTCCGCCAGGTCGCCGGAGCAGCATTCCAGGGTGCGCACGGGGACATCGAGCGACCGGAACAGCTCCACCGTGTAGCCGTAGAGCTTATGGAACCACTCCATGCTGTCCTGCGGCTCGCAGACTACGACCATCTCCTGCTTCTCGAACTGGTGGACGCGGAAAATCCCGCGCTCCTCTATGCCGTGGGCCCCCACCTCCTTGCGGAAGCAGGGGGAATAGCTGGTCAGGCGCCGGGGCAGGCTCTCCTTGGGATTGATGGTGTCGATGAACTTGCCGATCATGCTGTGCTCCGAGGTGCCGATGAGGTAGAGGTCCTCCCCCTCGATCTTGTACATCATGTTTTCCATCTCGGCAAAGCTCATGACCCCCGTGACCACGCTGCCCCGGATCATGAACGGCGGCACGCAGTAGGTGAAGCCCTTATCGATCATGAAGTCTCTGGCGTAGGTCAGCACAGCGGAGTGCAGCCGGGCGATATCCCCCATGAGGTAGTAGAAACCGTTGCCGCTGGTCTTGCGGGCGCTGTCCAGATCCAGCCCGCCGAAGTTTTCCATCAGTTCCGCATGGTAGGGGATCTCGAAATCCGGCACAACCGGCTCGCCGTAGCGCTCTATCTCCACATTCCCGCTGTCGTCTTTGCCGATGGGCACGCTCTCATCGATCATCTGCGGAAGCACCAGCATGATTTCGCGCACCTGCGCGGCAAGTATCTTTTCCTGTTCGCTCAAGGCCGCAAGCGCCTGCCCCATGACGGAGACGAGGCCCTTTGTCTCCTCGGCCTGATCGAACTTCTTTTGCCCTATGAGCATGCCGATCTGCTTGCTGACCACGTTCCTGCTCGCCCGTATATTTTCCAGCTCTCCGAGCGTTGCGCGGTACTGCGCGTCCAGACGAATCACTTCGTCCACAAGCCCCAGCTTGTTGTCCTGGAACTTGCGCTTGATATTCTCTTTCACGGCCTCCGGGTTGGCGCGCACGAATTTGATGTCCAGCATCTGTATTCCTCCATGTAAAGGATTGGCTGCTTGCACGAATATTATTCCCGGCTCAGGCTCTGCGCGATCTCCTTTAAATCCTCGCGGTCGAAGAAGTCGATGACCAAAGTCCCCTCCTCCGTCCTGCCCCGGGTGACGACCTTGATTTTGCGCCCCAGGGCCTGGCTCAGGCTCAGCTGCACCTCGTCGAAGAAGGACGCGCGCCGGGGCGCGGGCCCGCTTTCCTCGGGGTGCTTGTTGTGCCGCTTGACAAGCTGCTCGGTCTCGCGCACGCTGCATTCTTTGGAGACGATTTCTGCCGCCAGGGGCTCGATCATGGCGGGGTTGTCCAACCCGAGCAGGGCGCGGGCGTGCCCGCTGGAAAGCGCCCCGGCGCGCACCATTTCCCGCACGGACTGAGGCAGCTTGAGCAGGCGCAGGGCGTTGGCCACCGCCGGGCGCGATTTGCCCAATCTGCGTGCGACCTCCTCCTGGGTCAGGCCGAAGGCGTCCATCAGCTTCAGATAGCCGGCGGCCTCCTCCATGGGGTTCAGGTCCTCCCGCTGGAGGTTTTCGATCAGCGCGGCGGCCATGGACTGTTCATCGGTGAACTCCCGGATCACCACGGGGATTTCGCTCAGGCCCGCCGTACGCGCGGCCCGCCAGCGCCGCTCCCCCGCGATGATCTGATAAGCCCCGCTGGTCAGTGGCCGCACGAGGATGGGCTGCAGCACCCCGTGCTCGGCGATGCTGCGGCTGAGCTCTGCCAGGGAGGCCTCGTCGAAATCCCGGCGGGGCTGGTCCCGGTTGGGCTCCACGTCCATCATCCGCAGCTTCACCGCGCTGGCCGCCGCTTGCTCGTCCAGCCCGCCGTTTTCCTCGAACAGGCTGTCCAGGCCGCGGCCGAGGCCGCCTTTTTTGACTGGCATTCTTTTGCTCCTTTACCCGGAAACTTTTTAAGAGGCAGCACCGAAAAATATAACAGTTGCGATACAGGAAAGAACCAACCCAACCTTTGCGCAGTTCAACCCGGCGGATGCATAGCCTTCGCTGAGAGCGTCAGTTTCTTTGCGGGAAATAGATCCGAGTACGATGCCGGCAATACTCAAGATTATACTAAGCATTCCAAGACCCGCAAGGAAGAACATAGGGCCATCCTGAGCGTAGTACGGCATACTCGGCACTACAGTGATTCCAATGAGACCGGTAAGCAAAGGGATAGCACAGGAGGCAAGCCCGCAAAAGAGCGCAGGTTTTGCTTTGCTCTTTGCGCCGGATGCCTGCGTGGGCTCCTGCGGTAACTGTGCAAACTGCGTGTCCTCATTATAATTCTGCGCATCACTGTAAAAATTTTTCACAGCTTTTTCCACAACGAACGCCGCGCCGCAGAATTCGCAGTTGGTGGCATCCAACGCGCCGTCGACCTTCAGGGCCGCGCCGCAGTTGGTGCATTTTGCGTCCAGCAGTGCCATGGGGGTTCCTCCTGTCTGTAGGGGTCGCTGCCCACAGCGACCCGGGATTTTGATTGAATTAGGCAACGTTAAACCGCATCAAGATACATCACAAAATAGATGACCGTTACAACAGAGGAAATAATTAGTCCAAGCAAAGAGCTGATCGAACCTGCGGAGGCGTTGCCGCTCGTGCGCGCCTCTTCCCTGCGGGCAATTATACTGCGGACGATGCCGACGATGCCCATGAAAACACCGAGGATACCGCAGACTACAGTCAAAAACAGAACGACATCATCAAAGTAATAAAACAGGTCTAGGGATGTCAAGCCAAGCAAACCAGCAAACAGCCCGATAGCGCAGGAGGCAAGCCCGCAAAACAGCGCGGATGCGGCGTGATTCTTCGGGGTGGCAGGGGGAATCCCCGGCGGTTGCAGGCTTGTGAAGTGATAGCGCACCGCGTTGCCCACATCGAGCTGCGCGCCGCAAAACGCGCAGCAGGCGGTTTCAAACGCGCCATCGATCTTCAGGGCCGCGCCGCAGTTTGTGCATTTGGCGTCCAGCAGGGCCATGGGATCAATCCTCCTTTACCGGAAATCTTAATTGATCACAATCACAAAGAAAGAAATTACGGTTCCCAACACAGAACAAACCACGCTGGCAGAGGCCATGCTGTTCTTTTGCGCATTGGACTCTTTGCCGGCAATTTTGCCGCAGGCAAAGCTGGCGATGGCCAGGAAGATGCCGAAGCCGGCAAACAGGATGGCCAGAAAGGAGACTCCCTTTCTCCCGAATGAACCGTAGGAGAACAAATCCGAAGCAGAAGAGGCCACAACGGAAAGCAACGCGCCAGCGCAGGAAGCAAGACCGCAGACAAATGCAGTTTTCGCCCAGTTTTTGGTTGCGGATGCCTGCGGGGCAGCAGGCGGCGGCGCCTGGAGGCTTGTGAAGTGATACCGCACCGCGTTGCCCACATCAAGCTGCGCGCCGCAAAACGCGCAGCAGGCGCTTTCAAACGCGCCGTCGATCTTCAGGGCCGCGCCGCAGTTTGTGCATTTGGCGCCCAGCAGGGCCATGGGGGTTCCTCCTGTTTTCGGTATGATCCCCTATTCCCCTCCGTGGAGGGGTTCGCCGTAGGCGATACGACCATTGAAAGGGAGCCCCGCCGCGGCAGGGTGATTGCTCCACGTGAACGACCTGTTATTTCCGCAGGTCTCGCAGCGCGGGGCGTCGGTGCTCATCTTTTTGCCGCAGTAATAGCAGGTTTTAAATTCTTCCGGCCCCGCGCTTGTGTTGTCGCCGGGGGCCGCGCCGGTATCGGGCAGGGCCATGGGGTTCCTCCTGTACTATCGCAGCCGGTTTTCTTCCGGCGTAGTGAGCACAATCAAAGAATAGAATAGAAAGCAAACGGTAATCATCAGCACGAACCCGGAAACAGCCATGGCGATGGTCGCCAGGACAAACGAATCGTCATCGGAATCCTTGCGGGCGACGCAGGCCAAGACAAAGGCGAAAAGCGAGAGCAGCAGCCCAATCAGACCAATATACCACTTCTCATTGTATACATAAATGAACAGCATAGGGAATGAGAGAATTCCGCAGAAAAGGGAGACCGTTGCCTGGGTGGCCCTGGCGGGGTTCACGGGCGGCGGTTCGGGCGGCGGTTTAGCCGGTGGCTGCGCCCAGGCGTAATACTCCATAGGCTCTTCCATAAAGAACCCTGTGCCGCAATACGCGCACACAACCGTATCGACACCGTGGGAGAGCCGCACGTCATGTTTCCGCAGCGGCGCGCCGCAGTTGCCGCAGTGGGCCTCCGGTTTTGCATCGCCCGGCGGCGGCGTGTCCATTCTCCCTGGCTTTTTGAAAAGGAATTCGCCGCCGCAAAATTTGCATGCGGCAAAACCCGTGGTCGCGCTGTACCGGATATCGCCCGGGCTCAATGGCGCATTGCATTTTTTGCATGTCGCCTTGATCATCGCCATAGCCGCTCACCCGCCAATCATACCCCCGCCATCCTCGCATTGTTATTGTTCAAGAACTCCCGCGCCAGCTCCTGGTACGCCGCCGTGCCGCGGGAAAGGTTGTCGTAGTACATCACGGGCTGGCCGAAGCTGGGCGCCTCGGAAAGCCGCACGTTGCGGGGGATCACCGTGGAATACACCCGCCGGGGGAAGAAGCGCTTGACCTCGTCCACCACGGACTGGGTGAGGTTCAGCCGCCCGTCGTACATGGTGAGAATCACGCCCTCGATGTCGATGAGCGGGTTATACAGCCGCTTGACCTGCCGCACCGTGCTCATCAGCTGCGAAAGGCCCTCCAGGGCGAAGTATTCGCATTGGATGGGCACCATCACGGTGTCGCAGGCGCAAAGGGCGTTGATGGTGATGAGCCCCAGGGCGGGCGGGCAGTCCATGAAGACGAAATCGAATTCGTCGCGCACCATGGCCAGGGCGTGCTTGAGCTTGGCCTCCCGCTGCGGCAGCTCCACCAGCTCCAGCTCGGCCCCGGCGAGGTTCATGCTGCTGGGCAGCAGCCACAGGTTCTTAAACCGCGCGGAGAGCGGCAGGATGGCCTCGGAGGCCTTGCGCCCGCCGATGATCACCTCGTAGGAGGAGCATTCCAGCTTCTTTTTGTTGACGCCGAGGCCCGTAGTGGCGTTGCCCTGGGGGTCCACGTCTGCCAGCAGCACACGGCAGCCCTCCGTGCCGATCGCTGCCGCCAGGTTCACGGCCGTGGTGGTCTTGCCCACCCCGCCCTTCTGGTTTACGATCGCGACCACTTTCCCCATATCAGCCCATCCTCCCGCAACAATCGTGTTCCCTATTATATCATTAAATTCCAAAAAGCGCAAGAGGTTTCTTTGGGTTCTTCGGTGTTTTTGGGGATAGGCCGCCCGGTGGCCGTCCCCGCATTGGAAAAACAGCGGGAGGCGGCCACCGGGTATTCAAATGAACCAAATGTTTCACGTGAAACATTCTGTGAGGTCACGACTTTCTCGGCGGCTTGACATTGTCATAGGGAGGAATCTCGCCTTCAATCACTTCGTTTGCGGCTTCATAATCTTTGATGCTCTTGCGAATCAGAAAAAGAATGTGGCTGTTGAGAGAGCGTCCTTCATAATCGGCGACATAGGCTAACTTCTTCAACATTTCTTCTTCTATCCGAATGGATAAACTTTTGACTGCCACAGGAAACCTCCAAAATAGATATATAATGAGCTTGATTATATATCTATTCTGTGCTACTATCTTATAAACAGACATATGGTATATCTATAAGATGCTGGAGGTGTCTTTTTGAAAGTCGCAGTCATCGGCTCAAGAACCCTGACTGTGCCCGACCTGGGCAAATATTTACCGCCCGATACAACCGAAATCGTATCGGGCGGGGCAAAGGGTGTGGACACGTCGGCGAGGGAGTACGCGCTAACCCACGGCATTAAGTTGACCGAACTCCTGCCGGACTATGATGCGTATGGCCGTGCTGCGCCGCTCAGACGGAACATTGATATCATCGCACACGCCGACTTGGTACTGGCCTTTTGGGACGGCAGGAGCAGGGGCACGAAATTCGTGATTGACAGTTGCAGGAAGATAGGGGTTCCCCTGAAGGTGTATCAGTCAAATTGTTTCACGTGAAACAGCTTGTCTAAAAGGACAGTTTTTAATATGCCCGACCGTCCTTCGCTTTGCTTAATAAATTATACTCGAAATTGAGCGTTTCGTCAAGAGGAAAAATGAATAAAAGGGAATACCCTTTATAAAAAGGACACGCCCTCACAAATAAAAAAGGCCCACAGGCTCCCATGATCCGGGAAACCTGCGGGCTGTGTGTCGCTCATTCGTCGTTGTCGCCTGCCGTCAAGTGTGGGTTCAGTAGCCACCGCTTGCAACGGCGCAGGGTGGGAAACGCCTCCGTCCATGCGTTGCCGTCGCTGTTATCCACGCCGGTATAGGTGCCGTCCTCCAGCGCGTAGAACAAGCCCAGCGGCTTGCGAGTGTCTATGATCTCCCGGAGTTCGTCCGGGGTGGCTTTTATAATGTCTTTCATTCTGCCGCCTCCTTCGCCTTGCAAAACGTGTTTCCATGCCGGTCGTCAATACTGAACATCCACGCGCCGTTCCACCGCTGGCAAGGTTTCCGTGTGATTGGTTTGCCGTCCGTCCCGATCACTTTTAACTGGATCGTGGTGTCGCTCCTCTTGACGATCTCGTACTCGATCATGGTCGTGGTGGACTTGTGGGAATTCGGATCGTCGTATGTAATACGCTTCGCCGTAAACCGTTCCCCGACCTCAAACGGGTGCTTTGCTATCCGCTTTTCCGCTTTTACGATCTCGGTGATTTCAGCATAGGCGGCGGTGAGCGTCATGCCTGCCGCGCCGCCTGTCAGTATCTTGTATGTGATATTCTTCGGGCCTTTTGCAATGACCTCCACCGCGTCGCGCCTGCCGATATTTACGATATAGCCGACCTCGATATTATCCTTGCTGAAAGCGATCCCGCCCAATTCGTCGAGGCAGTTCATCAATCCACCACCTAAAGGGCTAAGATGTCACATGGGAGGGCCGTCGAATCATTGATGGGCAATATAGGCCGTGGAAAATATCTTGCTTTTGTGCCGCAAAAAGGCTATAATGGGAACAAGCAAAACCCACTCAAAGGAGCGTTGCCATGTCGCTCGACCCTGAAATAAAATTTTTCAAAAAACTCTTGACACTGACACGATGTCATAGTTTATACTCATAAGTATATCTAAACGAGCGAAGGAGAACCCCATGAAAAAAATCATCAAAGACGCAGTGTTCCCCGAGGGCAACGGGGCGACGTGGTTTCCGTCCTGTTTTGCAACGGTTTGGATGCGCATGGAATGCGTGACTACTGAAAAGCAGGCAGGCAGCGCAAAGCCGCCCTATGGTGAATGCTGCGGCAGGTGTGGCTGGAAGAAGCATCTGGGGCTGTATCACCACGGCGTACAAAATTTTTTCTCCGTCGTGTCCGGCCTCCCGTTCATGCAGCTCGACCTGTCCAAGCCGCAGAAATACTACAACCGCGCCGCTGTGGTTACGCGCAGCGGCGCGGGCAGCCTCACGCTCAACCGGCCCATCGGGGCCACGGCCTCCACACCCCGCATTGAGATCATCGGCAGCGGCACGGTCACGCTCACTCTGGAAGGGCAGACCATCACGCTCACCGGGCTCGTCACCCCGCCGCAGTCCGGGGGCGAATACCACTGGCCCTCGGCGGTGATTGACTGCGAGGCCATGGTTTGTTATCGCACGGGCGGCGCAGGCATCCGCACGAACATCGACATCCCGCAGTGGCCGCAATTCTGGCAACTGGTGCATACGGTTTCGGCCACGGGTGGGGTGAGCAGATTATCCATTTTTCCGAGGTGGTGGGCCATCTGATTGGGGTGAATGCCCTATCATTTTGTTGAAAGAATATCTAAATATTTTTGTACAACCGAAAATACCCGCTCACGTTCATGGTTTGATTGGCTTTCCGCTTGAACAAAATTCCGCTCATCTTCAGAAATATATTGAATATGAAAGCCTGCCTCTGTTAAGTTGCAGAACAAATCAATAAACAAATGGCGGAATTCCCCGGTCATTTCACCATCTGTCATGTTTTCGTTGCCGTTTACATCTACACGCAGCCCGCCGCCCAGATATGGTGTGGCGATCCGATATCCTATTCCGTCCCAGCCATCCGCCGGATTATCGAAATCGATAGGATACGACGAGGTACTCCGGGAGCTTACCGACACGACTGCCCTGGACACCGAGGCCGCCGCGATGAACGGCGAGCGCGAGGTGGCGGGGGCGCTTATTCGCAAGGGCGTGGATGAAAACGCCCGCGCCCCGCTGGATCAGGATGAATACAACGCCCGGTATGATGCGTTGCTTGCCCGCTTCAAGGCCGCCGAAGCCCGGCTGGCAGAGATTGAGGCTGAACGCCGCAACCGCCGCATGAAGCAAGCCAACATCACCCGCTTCCTGCAAATCCTCAAAAAGCAGGAAAATCTCGTGACTGAGTTCGAGGAGGAGCTTTGGTATACCACAGTAGATAAGGTTCTGGTTCACCCGGACAGGCGGCTCTCCATCGTTTTCCGCGACGGCGCGGCGGTGGATGTACCGCTTGAGAAATGATGCCAAAAGCCGCAGGC
>Ga0123353_10005991_pt1 | contig 16095 bp, 11 predicted proteins | sample TergutLab28metaG_3_FD_92763 | JGI IMG/M metagenome (GOLD analysis project Ga0123353, IMG submission 92763) | Labiotermes labralis P3 segment gut microbial communities from Petit-Saut dam, French Guiana - Lab288 P3 | ecosystem: Host-associated > Arthropoda: Insects > Digestive system > Gut ... | reverse complement strand
GACCTTCACATGCCCTGCAACAGTAGCGGTGGCATGTTTAGCCAGCAAGGAGGTTTTCCAGTCCAGACACTTGTCTGCCGTTATTTTTTCGATGGGTTCGCTTGGCGAAAACGCCTCGAAAAAACCCTTCTGTTGCAGGCACATGGTAGGGACAGTCGCCATTTCCAGTTCCACTTCATTCCCGTTGTAGTCGTCGACATAAATCCTGCCGTCCACATCCGAGGCAAATGGTTCGTTCAAATATGGCAGGCAGTAGTTTTTCGGTACGGGAAGTGCAATCACCCGTTCTCCGAATTGCCATGTCGATGATGGCATTGAATCCTCGCTGGGTTATCAGGAAACGAGGTTCATACCGCCGCTGTCCTCGCTGTTTCCATTCATGCATGACGAGCCGAAACCAGTCCAAGTCGATGTACCGCTGAATCGGTTTGTCGTTTTTGTAGTGGGCGGAGCAGAGGATTTTCTTTTCGGCGAGCGGGAGTGCCGTTGGTGGCGTGGGTGGCGATGTTTCCGACACCGAGAGCCGGCGGCATGTGCGGCGGTTCGGGAAGTTATCAGAAATTGAAGGAGTTGATGGGCAAAGGACTGATCACACCGAAAGAACGCCGGGGTATGGCAGCCGGGAATGGTGGAAAGTTGAACCCCGAATGGACCGAGTGGCTGATGGGATTTCCCATCGGCTGGAGCGGATTAGAGGGCTTGGCAATGCCCAAGTCCCGCTCTGTGCCGCAACCGCATGGAGAATTTTGTACGAGCGAATCAATAGAGAACAATAACAATCTATTCCAAGAAGAGGAGGCTTACTCATGAAAATCAAAATTACTGACATTATTATTCCAGAGGGACGACGTGCCATCGACGACGATAAAGTCGCCGCGCTCGCCGAATCCATCAAGATCATCGGCGGCTTGATCCATCCAATCACTATTGGCAAAGACCGCACCCTCATTGCAGGGGCGCATCGCATTGAAGCCTACAAAAAATTGGGCTTCGATGAAATCGAATGTACGGAATTCGATGGGGAACGGTTGGAAGCCGAACTCGTCGAAATTGACGAAAACCTTATGCGGAATGAACTCGACGATATTACTGTCGGCGAACTTGCGATACGGCGGGACGAAATTTTGGAAGCGTTGGGATTGAGGGCAAGAGTCGGACAGGGACGACCGCAAAAAAATGGTGCGGGCGACGCACCATTAAATACCGACGAAAAAAATGGTGCGGGAACCGTACCTCTACGAACCACCGCCGACATTGCCAAAGAAGTCGGCATGTCCGAACGCACCCTCCAAGAAAACAAACAACTCGCCAAGAATCTCATCCCGGAAGTAAAGGAAGCGCGTCGGGAAAAAAGGATCACGAAAGACACGGCTCTTGCGATGACGCGTCTTGCTCCCGAACAGCAACGAGAAACGCTTGAAAAGTGCGAGAAAGAAGGTGCCGGACGGCTTGGCAAAGACGGAAAACTTCGCCCTGCCAAATACAAGTCCCGAAAAAAGACCGTTGCCACGACGGAAGCCCCCGAAGAAGGACTCGTCGTCGTCCGATTCCAATACCCGCTTGACCCGCAACTCAGCGATGTCATTGAGACCTTTCGAGACGCATTTCCAAAGAAAGAGGATCAGCGAATCCTTTACGATGCGCTCCGTTGCATTTTTGACTAAACCATCCCATTTCCATTTTACCCCCGATGATACTCCGACCCTATCAAGAAGAAGCCGTCCATGTTGTTTATGAGCATTTGCAAAACCGGGAGGTGTGCTCGACCGCCGAAAATCGCTACGCCGAGCGCTGCAATTTTCGACTGCCGAGCACACGCATGCTTGTCCAAACTAATTTTTAAGACGCACTAGCAGATACACACAAGAACATTTCTGCTATAATACCCCCTATGGCAAAATACGATCCCACCATCACGCCAACGACTGACTTATTTATTGCGTCCCTTTGGTCAGCACCAAAGAACGAGCCGATTCTACGTTCGATGTTGAGTGGTGTAATGACCGACATCGGACAGCCACCAGTCGTTAGTGCGACGGTATAGTGGTGTTACAGTCAGGTTTCAGACTGATTATCGACTATCAACAGAACCCTAACAAAACGAAAGAGGAGGTTATTTATGTTTAACCGATGCAGTGTAGTTGTCGTTCTTCTGCTGACATTCGCCATCTGTACAACGAATGCTTGGGCACAAGAGCCGAAAGAACAAGAATTTCGCTACGAAGCCAACATCGTGGATTTCGAAAAGGAAACAGCGGAAAACCCGTTGCCGGAGAATTGCTCGATGTTTGTCGGCAGTTCGACCTGGCGTTTGTGGGGTGCCCAACTCGAGAAAGACTTTGCCGAATTCAACGCTGTCAATCGTGGGTTCGGCGGGGCAACCATCCCAGATGTCCTGTACGTTATGCACCGGATCATCACGCCGCACAAACCGGCACGAATCGTGTTCTTCTGCGGTGGAAACGACATTGCTCGTGGAGCGAGTTGCGAAAAAACCTTTGAAAATTTCAAGACGTTTCTTTCACGGCTTCATGCCGAGTCGTCGGATACAGAGGTCTTTTTTGTTTCCGTTATCCTCGCCCCAGTCCGAGAATGTGTTCATGAACAAACGTGCCAGTATAACGCCTCTGTCAAAGAACTTGCCGAAAAAACACCCAAACTCCATTACATCGACACCACTGCGTCTCTTGCTGGCGAAGATGGTAAAGCCGAAGAAAAGTATTTTAGAAATGATCGGCTTCATCTCAATCGCGATGGTCAGAAACAGTGGATTCCCATTATTACAAAAACCCTTCGCGAAGCGACCAAGTCCGTCAACAAAGAAAATAAAGAATAGACTTCTATACCGCTTTTTCCACCGCCCACTTTTTATTTCGCAACATGATTAGACTCACTCTTCCTGTACTGCTTTTGTCAGTGTTCCTTTGTTTCGTTTCCGCTGTCTTGGCGGATTCTTCGCACCCCAATGTTGTGATCATCCTTGCGGACGATCAAGGGTGGGGCGATGTCAGCGTGCATGGCAATACGAACTTGAAGACACCGAATCTCGATTCACTTGCCGCACAAGGAGCGACCTTCGACCGGTTCTTCGTTTGTCCGCTCTGTTCGCCGACACGAGCCGAATTCCTGACAGGACGTTATCACCTCCGCAGTAATGTTTTCGGTGTTACAATGGGCAGGGAGCGAATGAGTCTCGAAGAAACAACCATCGCTGATACGTTTCTTGCAGCGGGGTATTCAACCGCCATGTTTGGAAAATGGCACAACGGTAGCCAGTATCCGTACCATCCGACCGGACGAGGATTTCAAGAGTTTTTCGGATTTACCACCGGATATTGGGGTAACTATTTTGATCCTATTCTGGAGAACAACGGAACAATGGTCAAGGAAAAAGGTTACATTACCGACATCCTGACCGACAAAACAATACAGTATATCGAGGAAAACCAAGACAAGCCGTTTTTCTGTTATTTGGCATTGAACACGCCGCATTCGCCGTGGATGGTTCCCGACGAATACTGGAACAGGTTTAGCGACGATCCCATCGTATTACGCGGACGTGCCGGTGAAAATGAGGAACTGCCGAAAACCCGGTGTGCCTTGGCAATGTGTGAAAACATCGACTGGAATGTTGGCAGAATCATCAAAAAACTCGACGAACTTAAGCTCAACAACAATACGATTGTCATTTATTTTTCCGATAATGGTCCAAACTCGAATCGTTGGAACGGCGATATGAAAGGGCGAAAGTCATCCGTCGAGGAAGGCGGCGTTCGCGTTCCGTTTTTCATACGTTGGACAGGAACAATCCCTGCCGGGACAACGGTTACGCAAATTGCAGGTGGAATTGACCTTTTGCCAACGCTTGCCAAACTGGCGAACGTCAAACAAATCGGAACATTGCCGCTTGACGGCATTGATGTTTCGCCGTTATTGTTCGGCAAAAACGAAAACTGGCAGGATCGCACTATCGTTTCCCAGAACGGCACACGCCTTGCTGTGCGAAGCCAACAATATCGCTATGTTGAAGAGGACGATCAACTTTTCGACATGATAGCCGATCCGGGACAACGCAAAAACATTGCCGACAAGCAACCGGAAGTTCTAAAACGATTCGTCCAAACCCTTGAGGACTGGAAGGAATCGACACGTTACAATGTTCAACGTGATGTCGTTCCGATACCGGTTGGTTATTCCGAATATCCTTGGACACCGCTTCCTGCCCGTGATGCGGAATTTACCGGTAACGTCCGCCGCTCTGTGGCAACAATTAGTTCGTATGTTACAGACTGGACTTCCCCGGAAGACAAGATTTCCTGGTATATTGATGTACACACGGACGGTGACTATATTGCCAAAATTCATTACACATGCCCTGAAAGCGATGTTGGCTCACAAATTGAATTACGTTGCGGAGATGGAATCCTCCAAGCGAAAATTACCGAACCGTTCGATCCTCCGCTCTATGACCAACGGGATCGTATTCCTCGCCATGAGTCGTATATGAAAGATTTCAGGGAAATGACGCTCGGCACGATTTCGTTGAAGAAAGGTGTGCGTTCACTGGAACTTTCCGTTCCCCAAGTCGCCGGAAAACAAGTTGCCGATTTTTGGTTTATTTCACTGACGCTTGACAAAGAATCCCAATAACAGAGTCCCACCATGAGTATGATGCTAGGAAAATGTTTTTGTGTCGCACTGTTCCCCTTTTTGACGACACCAATTTTTGCCGTTGATTGGGAAAAGCAGACGGTGGAGGATGCCAAGCAAGACAAAGTGATTTTGGCTTACGATGGTGTGATGCCGAACCGGATGGTCTGCGACACCGTTCCACGTGTCCTGCCGGACGGTCGCATCGCCCTGTATTTTCTAGCAGGTGGAGATAAAGAGCCGTCACCGGATAATTACATCGGTGTTGTTTATAGTAACGACGACGGCGACACTTGGTCAAAACATGAAACCGTCAACATCGGTTTTCCTCGGTTTGGCAACACCATCGGGCAAGGACCGACCGACTGGTTCGTCAAAGACGGACGAATCACGATGTTCATTGCAACTCATGCCAGAACTTGGGATTGGAGTTGGCGCAGTTGGACGACGACCAGCGACGATAATGGCAACACTTGGAGTATCCCTAAACCGCTACCGGGACGGCTCGAAGCCGCAACGTTCATCCGACCACACATGATCACTCGGGACGGTCGAATCATGGTTCCGTTCCAACATTATCTCGGCAGACTCGACGATCAAAACTTTCCCAAGATTTCACGGAACAGGAATAATCCGATGCCGTACAACACGCCGGTCATCAATTCCCGCAACGGCGTTCTGATCAGTATCGACGGCGGCAACACATGGTCAGAGCACGGCGACATTCGTTGTCCCATTCCAGACGATACACACCTTTGGGCGGAACCGGCAATCGTCGAGCCGACGAAGGGACGTATTGTCATGCTGATCCGTCCAGAAGTGTCAGGTGCGAAGGTTTTATACAAAGCGGAATCCAACGACGGCGGGTTGACTTGGACCGAAGTAGCCGAAAAGACCGATATACCGAATCCGAGTTCAAAAGTCGCCTTGTTTCTCCTTGCGGAAAACACGGTGGCAATGCTTCACAATCCGAATCCGAGCCATCGCAGTCCGATGGCACTGTGGATTAGTTTCGATGGCATGAAAACCTGGGCGTACCGACGTGTGATCGTTGCCGAGTCGGTCGATGGTCCGCAGGGACGGCTCAACTACCCGGAAGGATATGTCAGTGCGGACAAAAAATGGTTGTACTTTGCGTTCGACAACAACCGACACCAAGCAATGTTTGTCAGGGCGAAGTTGCCACCGCTGGATGGCATTCCGCAACCGATGTATGACTCGAAAGATGCCACTCCAATCATTCCGCCGCAGGATGTTCTCCGATTTGACCTGATCAATCGAGATATAGAAAATCGGGATTTAGACCTTGATTCCATCTATTCAATACGGTATCGCAATCCAAGACCCCGGCTGTCCATCGCCATTCGGGACATGGCACTCGAAACACCGAAGTTGAATACGTCTCCGGGTTCTGAATACTGGGACGAAAACCGCGATTACAACATGACCATCGGCATGGAGCGTTCGCCCGGCGGTCGGCTTTGGTCTGCTTGGGTTTCCGGTGGCGACAGCGATAAAGGGTATTTCGTTATTGCTTCAAGCGACGACGAGGGCAAAGCGTGGTCGAAGCCCCATTTGGTCATTGATCCGGCAAACGCTCCCAATGGATTGCGTCGTCGAATTTTGGTCGGCAATCTCTGGACTGATCCACTTGGTCGGCTTTGGCTCTTTTTTGATCAGTCGATGGGATATTTCGATGGTCGGAACGGCGACTGGGCGACGGTGTGCGAAAATCCCGACGCAGAAAATCCCACGTGGTCGAAGCCGGTTCGAATCTGGCACGGAGCAACGCTCAACAAGCCGACTGTTCTGAAATCCGGCGAATGGCTGTTGCCGATTTCACTTTGGGAACGTTCCAAAATTTTGACGACCAACCATCGGAACGAACAGGGGAACCGACTGGTCGAGCCCGATCCACTCAAGGAACTTTACCACGAATTGGACGATCTCCGGGGTGCCAATATTTTCCGGTCCACCGATCAGGGAAAGACGTGGAACCGTCTGGGACATTGCCGGTTTCCCGTTGAAAGTCATTCCTTTGACGAACACTCGGTCATCGAACGCAACGACGGTTCGCTCTGGATGCTTGCCCGGACAACCGAAGGCATCATGCAATCCTTTTCGACCGACCAAGGGCAAACATGGAGTGAACCGACCTTTGCGTACCAGCACGTTGCCGCACGATTCTTCATTCGCCGGCTGCAATCGGGAAACCTGCTTTTTGTCAAACACGGCAAGATCGACGAAAGGACGAATGGACGTTCTCACCTGACGGCGTTTCTTTCCGACGATGAAGGCAAAACGTGGAAAGGGGGACTCGTGATTGATGCACGCTCAAAGATTTCCTATCCCGACGGGTTTCAGCACCCGGATGGTCGGATATTCGTCCAATATGATCGTGATCGCGGTGGTGAGGCAGAAATTCTCTTTGCGACGTTTTCCGAAGCGGATATTCTGGCGGGCAAGCCGGTTTCCAAGACAACCTTCCTCAAACAACTCGTTAGCAAAGCGACCGGAAAGAAAGAATGATTTCACAGTTACATAAACCACGGTTCTGGACAGTTGCAGCCGTTTTGGCGTTTGCGGCGTTCCTCGTGTTGACCGTTGCCGGTATTTACAAGCCCGGTGGTCTCTGTTTTGCCGGCTTTTGGTTGGCACTCGCCATGCTCGTTCGATGCAACGACTTTACGAGAAGTTTTTCGTACACGCTAGTCGTGATTGCTTGCGTAACATCGTCGATGTATTTTCCCCAGTTCTACTTGGAAGTCGGCGGTGTGCCAACAATGGGTTTTATAACTCCTATTCTACAGGTCATTATGTTCGGAATGGGAACGCAACTGACGCTCCGCGATTTTCAAGGCGTGTTGAAACAACCCTACGGTGTCATCGTCGGAATGATTTTACAGTTTACCGTCATGCCGGGAGTCGCTTTACTGCTTGCAATGACTTTTCGATACCCGCCGGAAATTGCGGCGGGAGTCATCCTTGTCGGCTGCGTTCCGGTCGGCATTGCATCCAATGTCATGAATTTTATTGCGCGAGGGAACATGGCATTGGCTGTGTCGATGACGCTCGTTTCGACCCTGACCGCCCCAATCGCCACACCTTTTTTGATGAAAGTCCTTGCCGGTCAGTTCGTCGAAATCGAATTCCTCAAAATGACCGCGGGAATCACTAATCTTGTTATTCTGCCGATCATGGGCGGACTGATGTTTCGGACGCTCGCCTGCCAAACGATCAACTTCCGTTCCATTGCGCTCCATTTTTTGTCGTTTGCTTGTACCATCGCTGTTTTCAATAGGGTGTTTGTATTTGCAGGATTTTCTCCCGAATCGCCGGGTGGGCTGATCCTTTGGCAAATTGTCATCTTTCTGGGGCTGCCGATCTTGGGTGCACTGTTGTTGCGAACGCTGGTCGTTCATTGTCCGGCTCTGTTTGACAAACTTTTGTCGATCTTTTCGATGATCGGGTTGCTCCTGACGATTGTGATTATTAATGCTGCCGGGCGCGACCACTTATTGAGTATCGGCTTGCTTTTGATCTTTTCCTGTTTGATCCATAATCTTGCCGGTTTTCTGTTCGGGTATTGGGGTGCTAAGTTGTTCGGGCTTGACGAACGTTCCTGCCGGACGATTTCAATCGAGATCGGCTTACAGAACGGCGGCTTGGCATCGGGAATTGCGCTCCAGATGGGAAAGGCTGCCACGGTCGGTCTCGCTCCGGCAGTATTCGGACCGTTAATGAACATTACCGGTTCCAGCCTTGCGACCTGGTGGCGCGGAAGACCAATCAAGGAGACCATTTCGACTATTAACGAGGTGAATACATGACAACTTTTAGCACAAATACAACTCCATTACGAGAGGCAATCGACGGCAAACGGTCGGCTTTCGGACTTTTCGTGTCCGAACTGCGCACGCCGTGGCTCGGTACGATGTTGGATGCGGCGGGATACGATTTTTGTGTCCTCGATATGGAACACGGTACATTTTCGATCTCCGAAATTTCCGCTATGATCGTCGGTTTCCGAGGCGGACACTGCACGCCGATTGTCAGGATTCCATCGATCCGGCGAGATTGTATTACGCCTCTGCTTGATCTCGGCATCGGCGGAATAATGGTTCCGAATGTCGAAACGGCTGATGACGTTCGAGCCTGCATTGAAACCATGAAATATCGTCCCATCGGTTCCCGTGGAGTGTCATTGTCGAGACCTCACACAGGCTTCGTGCCAATCGACCACAATCGCTTTTTTATGGAATCCAATGAACGGAATCTCTTGATTGTCCAAATCGAGTCGCCGAAGGCTGTTGAAAACTTGGATGACATATTAGCCGTACCGGGAATTGATGTCGCCTTCGTCGGTTGCGCAGACCTCTCCTTTTCAATGGGAATTCCGAACGATCCGTCATCGGGACCGCTTCGGGAAATACTCGAACTTGTTCTCGACAAAGCCAACCGTTGCGGTGTTCACGGAGGAGCCAACGTTACGGGACCCGATGTTATTGCAGCACTGGCTCCACTGGGTCTGCACATGATTACCATCACAACGGATACCAAAGGATTTTTGGAGGGTATTTCCCGTCCGCTTCAGTCAATCAAACGTTCCAAAATGAACCGTCAATGATCAACAATAACCGAACGAAATCCGACTTGTTTGTAGGTATCGACCTCGGTACGGGAAGTCTGAAAGTAGCCGTTGTGGATTCCGACGGTGTCATAACGGTTCAAGCCTGTGCCGAGTATCCGACATCGTATCCCCAACCCGGTTGGTCGCAACAGAATCCGCTTGACTGGGCTGCGGCACTCCAAAAGGCAATGCAATCGGTACTGAACGACGGTGCCGTCGATCCGGCGAGGATTCGAGCCGTGGGTCTGTGCGGCATGGCTCATGTCCCCGTCCTGTTGGACGAAAATGACCGAGTCACTTATCCTGCGATTCTCTGGAACGACTGTCGAAGTGGAAAGGAAGTCGAACTCCTCGAAGAGAGTTACGGTAACAAAATTCTCCAACGAACAGCGAACAAACCGGGTTGTACTTGGACGCTTCCGCAGTTGATCTGGCTGCGCAAACACGTTCTACAGGCTGTTCACCAAACAGCGTCATTTCTGACAGCAAAGGATTATCTCGTTTATTTGTTGACCGGACAGAAAGCGTGTGATGACGGTTCGGCAACGGCGACAATGTTGTACGATTTTCAATCTGATGAGTGGGCAGAAGAACTAATCGAATGGACAGGACTGCCGCGAAAGGTTTTTCCTCCGGTTTTCAAGCCGGATCATATCATCGGTTCAATGACGAAGGAAGCGACCCGATTCGGTTTTCTTCCCGGTACGCAGGTCGTTTTGGGATGTCTTGATTCCGTTGCGGAAATGATCGGTACGAATTCGAGAAAGGACAATGAATGTGTTATTCGTCTTGGGAGTGCGGGTGCAATTTTGTCATTGCGGAGCGACCGTGTTTACACGTCCGGTTTGCTCACTTATCCGTTTCCCTTTGGTAATCTTACGATCAAGCAAGCGGGGACGAGCAGTTGCGGAAAGTCTGTCGATTGGAGTCGGTCTCTCATTTCATTCGATTCCACCGAATTAGAAACGTTTTCATCAATTCCGCCTTGTTGCGACGGTTTGATTTTTCATCCGTTTTTACAGGGAGAACGGGCACCATATCATAATCCCGACCTTCGGGGCAGTTTTGTCGGCATCTCGGCGGCTCATGGACGGAATCATTTCGCAAGAGCGGTTTTCGAAGGGGTCTGTTTTTCGATTCGGGACTGTTTTCTTGCCACGCAGATACTTGACGAAAGACCTGATCGGCTTCGGATTGTCGGTGGTGGAACCCGGTCGCCGATTTGGATGTCCATCTTGGCGGATGTGCTTGGCACAACTTTGATTCCGATGCCGGACACAGATTCGGCTTTTGGGATGGCTCTATTTGCGGCGGAAAGTGTCGGTTCACCACTGCCTCACACAGAATCGCAAGCCGAATTCGTGTTCCCTGATCCGAAGAATGTGCAACGCTATGGAACGGCATTTGAAAAGTACAAGGAAATCGCATTGTTCCTTAACTCGTTTTCACGTAAAAATATTTGAAGTTCATCCGAGAATCGCGTTTACGGTGACTCGGCACGCAACTGTGGGTGTTTGGTGCAGAATTTGAGGAGAGTGAGATGCGTACGATGAGACAAGATTGTCCACCTGTTCTGGAGGCGTATGAAGAGTTCCAACGGTTTTCGTCAGACCCTGACATGCGGGACAAGGTGAGGGCGAGAGAACGGTTCCTGAAGGGGATTGATATTTCTTGCATCGCCTAAATTTCAAAGATCGCAAGGAGGGGGTTGTTTTTTTGATCAGTCATGGGTAGAGTTATGGGTAATGCAGGTTAACGAGGCCTGTATTGTAATCCGGTGGGTAATACCTATTCAAATTTTGGATAAACCACCTGACACAAATTGACACTTTTTTCACAGCGTCGCTCAGCGATACACTAAAATCACCGGGAATTTTCATACCTTTTCCTCGGCAGTCCTGTGGTATCCAGATCAATTAGAAAAACCTAAACCTTTTGCTATCAAAGGATTTAAGCGAAAATAACAGGGAAAAGCAAAATGTCATCCCGTCATTCCGTTGCGCTCCATTCCGGCTTGTGTTTTACCTTCGATAACTTCCTTCCCAAAGTGCGTTCCAAATTGCTCTTGGAACGTTTTTGGATTTTCTGTACTATTCCCCGTCCGAACTAGACTCGACCGATTGTCGGAAATCATGAATTGGATTAAACTTGTCCTGATATTTACCGTTACTGTTATTTTGACCACCGCTCCACTCTTTGGAGATGATGCGACGAATCAATTCAACTCGGCAAAAACCGCCTTTGACAGCAAACAGTACGAATCCGCCCAGACCGGCTTCAATACGTTTCTCACCCGATTTCCGACCCACGCCAAAGTCAACGAAGCAACCTTTTATCTTGCCGAATCACTGATGTACCTCCGGCAGTATTCGTTTGCCGAAACCTATTTCAACCGACTCGTTGCTCTGGGACTGAACGACCTCTATGCCCGCGCCGCTCTGTTTCGACTCGCAGAAATTCCCTATATTCAAGGACAACTGGACATTGCCAAGTCGCGTCTCGAAGAATTCGTCGAAAAATTGTCGCAGGACATCAATTTGCAGTTCGTTCTGTATTATCTCGGCGATATTGCGATGCGGAGCAACACTTCCAGTGCCGCCGCAGAAGCCGAATGGTACTTTGAACAGGCAAATCGAATGTTTCCCGAAGGTGCAAAATCTCTCGAAAGCAAACTCGGACTGGCTTGGGCAAAGAATAAACTCGGTAAACAGACGGAAGCCAATGCGATTTATCAGCAACTCATGAGCAGCACCAATCCGTCCATTGTCGAGCAGGCAACGTATCAATACGGGACAGCACTCTTTGAGCGGGGATTGTATCAAGAAGCGATCAACACGTTGACCAATTTTCAACGTCAATACCCGGCGAGTTCCTCGTTTGCCGATTCTCAACGGGTCATTGCCCGGTGCAGAGGGCGACTCAACGATTATGAAGGAGCATTGCAAACTCTGGCGCAAATTGCTCAACCGACTCCCGACGATTTGCTGATGCGAGTCCGCTGTCTCTACGGTCTTAAAAAGATGCAGGAAGCCAAAACCGCTCTCGTCGAAGCCAAACGAGTGGCAGGAACCACTCACCGGGATGAAGTTGCCATGCTCGAATCGGTCTTTCTGTCCAATCAGAAAGACTGGCGAGGAACGATTGACATGTTGGAACAGGTGTTGGTGCCTCAATTCGACTCCTTCAATAACCGAATGGTCATCAATTATTTTTCACTTCCGTTAGCATCGGGAACGAAAAGATTGAGTGAAGAAGCCATTTTCAGGGCTTGCTCTCTTTTGACGTTGGCGTATGCCAACAACGGCGATTCGGTGAAAGCGAATGCTCTGCTCACTGAAATGCAAGTTCAGGCGGCACTGTCGGGAAATCTGAGGCTTACGTCAATCACTACGGACACGGCGAATGAGTTGGCGAACATCGGCACCACGCCGAATCGCGGCGGTTCAGGGTCGGGCAATTCATTGGCAGGTCGGGGAAATACGCAGTGGACACCGGGCAATCAGACCTCGGGTTCCCGAACGCCCACCCTGCAAACAACGGGAACAGATTTGGAAAAGTTTTGGAATGCGGATCGACTCTATCGGGCAAAAAATTACGAAGCGACGGCACAGCAACTCGAACATATCTTGTCAGGATATTACAATCAAATTGCCATGCCGCCGCAGTATATCATTTTCTACAACATTACCGGCGCAAGCGGAGCATTGGACGAAAATACATTCGCAAAAGCCTGTTCCATGTTGGTACTGTCAAAAGCACAGTTAGGAAACATGGAACAGGCAAATGCCGTTTTGCAGACGTTTGCGTCAAGAATTCGGATGACCGATGCCGTACAGAAAAACCTGTTGCAGGAAACATCCGATCAACTGATGGCGTTGGCAAAAGGAGGCGGAACGACAACCGGTTCGAGTTCGTTGCTTGCCGATGCTGAACAACGCCGATTGCTTCGAGAAGCAAACTCCTTTTTCCGGTCGCAACGATACGATCAAGCCGATGCGAAACTCACGGAACTGATCGCCTCCAATCCTGCCGAGGCGGTACTTACTGAAGCATTGTTCCTGCAAGGAAAGGCAAAGTTCGGCTTGGGAAGGGAACGTGAGAGCATTGCCCTGCTGGAACGGATTGTTGACGCATTCCCGGATGCAAAAGAGTATCCCGAAGCGGTGTGGTCGCTCGGTTTGTATTATGAATCGGGAGGAGACTCGTTCCAGGCGGTCGAATACTTCCAGATATTGGCGGATAAGTTTTCCAACTTCAAGAACATTGACGGAGCGTTATATTTCCTTGCGGTGGACGATCTGACCAACGGCAGTGGTCGAAAAGCGACGACGTACCTTAGCCGGGTGTATAAAAACAATCGGAGTGGTCTCTATTGGTCTCATGCGACTTGGACGTTGGCTTATGAGGCGTACAAGAACAAGCAATATACGACAGCGGAAAAGTACATTCAAGAGATTCTTCGTCATCCGCCGGATGCGGTGGTTTTGGACAGAGCGTTGTACTTGAAAGGGGAGTTGGCACTTCGGCGCAACGATTATGAGTCCGCATTTCTGGCGTTTCGAGAGGTCGGCAAACTTTGTGCGGACAGTCCGCTGAGTTATCATGCAACGCGAAACGCCCAAATCGCCGCGGTAAAGATTAACTGAAAAATAGGCTCCCACGATGATCTATCTCGACAACAACGCAACAACGATGATTGCTCCCGAAGTTCGGGAAGCAATGATGCCTTTTTTGCAGCAGGAATACTTCAATCCAAGTTCCATGTACGAAGCGGCAAGACCTGTGCGGAACGCCGTGGAAGCCTCGCGGCAGCAAATCGCCCGGTATTTGGGAGCGACGCCATCGGAATTGCTCTTCACGTCGTGTGCCACCGAAAGCGTAAACGCCGCCTTTTTCGGTGCGATTCGGGCAAATCCCCACCGCAGACACATCGTAACAACTGCTGTGGAACATCCTGCCGTGCTCGAAGTCTGTAAAGAACTGCAACGTGAAGGATACGCCGTTTCGTTTGTCGGCGTGGATCGACAGGGAAATCTCGACATCGGTGAATTTGTCCGGGAACTGCGGCAGGACACCTTGCTCGTTGCCGTGATGCATGCCAACAATGAGAGCGGCGTGGTCTTTCCGATTGAGCGGCTGACTCGCATTGTTAAGGAAACGAACCCGGAAATCCTTTTCTTCTGCGATGCAACGCAAAGCGTTACGAAATTGCAGATTAGTATGACCGGCAACTTTCGGAATGTCGATATGTTAGCATTTTCAGGACATAAGTTTCATGCCCCCAAGGGAGTCGGCGGCTTTTTCGTTCGACGGGGAACACGTTGCCGAACATTTCTGATCGGCGGACATCAGGAATCCGGCAGACGCGGCGGTACGGAAAATGTGCCATACATTGTCGGCATGGCAAAGGCAATGGAAATTGCGGCGGCAACTCACAATGAGGACGTGAGGCGAATCGAAAACCTTCGCAACAAATTGGAGTCGACAATCGTTCAAAACATTCCTCATGTCGAAATCAATGGTTCCGGTGCGGAGCGAATGCCGAACACATTGAACGTAGCAGTGCATTTCGTTGAAGGGGAAGGAATCCTATACCAGTTGAGTGAACTTGGAATTGGCGCATCGAGCGGCTCGGCATGCACTTCCGGTTCATTGGAACCATCGCATGTGCTCACGGCAATGGGAGTTCCCTTTACCGCCAAGCATGGTTCGGTGCGGTTCAGTTTGAGTCGATACACTACGGAAGCGGAAATTGACCTCGTGATTGAGGAATTTCCGAAGATCATTGCTCGGCTCCGTCGTCTGTCGCCGTACTGGAATCAGGAGACCAATCAACCGCGGCAATCGGCAACGGTTCAGCAGAGTGGGCAAGAACATTGCGGGAAAGAGGATTTGAACCTCCACTGAGTTGCCCCAACCAGGCCCTCAACCTGGCGCGTCTGCCAATTCCGCCATTCCCGCAGAACCGGTGTCGATTCTACCCCATCTTTTCACTGCGTCAAGTCAGGGCAACAGACATCCAGTAGTGTGCAAGATTGCTAAAATCCCGCCATTCCCGCTTCGCGGTACTGACGAGTCTTCCGAATACAACTGATTTTCACAGTTTTTGCTCAACAAAAACATTGTGAAAAAAATTGCAAAATAATGCATTTTTTGCAAAATAATGCAACGATTTTGACGATTTTGCATCATTTTGCACATGTTCGCCACGTTGCTGAGTAGCAATTTGAAACACCACGAAACGCTCCATGGGCTCTATTTCTCGGGAAAAACAGGACTTTTCAAAAAAATAAAAACTTTATTGCATTATGGCACAATAATTGCTCGCTTTTGTACGTCAGTGATCGAATACACCGTAAGGTCTCGCCTGGTTGGTGAGGATTAAGGTGGGTGGCTTATAAAGCCTACGAAAACAGTACCTTACCGTAAACACCTTTAACTCTCCGCCTATTTCGGAAGATGAAAAGCAATCAAATGAAATCGACCCAAACTCCCCAGTCTTTCATATTAGGCAGACTGGGGGGGGGGGGGGAATAGGCGGCATCTCCCTGATTCTTACCGTTGGTCTCTTTACGACGGCAAATATCCAGTCGGATAGTGTCAATATCAAGTCCCGGGGCGACAAGAATGTTTGCCCGGATGAGATCGGGTTCGGAAACGATGTCTTTACGTTGATCCGGTCAACACAAATAGGTATTCCACGCACGGTGCGTGAAACCAATATCATTGCCGTCCCCCTTTGCTACAGTGGCAAAGGACAATCGACGGCAACTAACCAACCTTTATGAGAAGAAAGGAAAATTGTATGAAGAAAG
>Ga0123353_10005990_pt1 | contig 16095 bp, 17 predicted proteins | sample TergutLab28metaG_3_FD_92763 | JGI IMG/M metagenome (GOLD analysis project Ga0123353, IMG submission 92763) | Labiotermes labralis P3 segment gut microbial communities from Petit-Saut dam, French Guiana - Lab288 P3 | ecosystem: Host-associated > Arthropoda: Insects > Digestive system > Gut ... | reverse complement strand
GCGGCGGCTTTTTCTGCCCGCCCTGCCCCTGGCCCGGCGGCGGCTGGCCCGGTGGCGGCTGGCCCGGCGGCGGCTGGCCCGGCGGCGGCTGGCCCGGCGGCGGTTGGCCCGGTAGCGGCTGGCCCGGTAGCGGCTGGCCCGGCGGCTTCTGCCCGCCCTGCCCGCCGCAGAACTGCGTATGCAAATGCGACTGCAGCAACGGCGCCGGCTTCTGCCCGCCCGACGCCCCCAGCTGCAACCGCTGCCCCTGGCTCGACGCCGCGTCCGTCTTCGGCGGGATGTACCGTTCCGGGCAACTGCAGCGCCTTTTGCCCGTCGGCGCCACAGGCGACCCCCTGGCGCTGGACGCTCCGCTGCCCCTGCAGAACGTGGGCTTCAACGGCAACAACACCATCACCATCCTGTGCTCCGGCACCTATGAGATCACCTTCTTCGGCAATTTCCGCTTCTCGGCCGATTCCCACCTGACCTTCTACGTCAAGGCCAACGGCCAGCGGCTGGCCGACACCGTGGTGGAAAAGGACGTCACCGCCGACATTACCGATAGCTTCGAGCGCACGGTGATCGTGGCCCTGTGCGCCAACACGTCCCTCAGCGCTGTGGTGGACAACGCCAACGCGCTCGGCGGCGGCGTCGAGGGCACCCTGACCATCCCCGCCAACGGCATGCACCTGGAGGTCATCCGCATCGGCGACTTCCGGCGCTAAGCCTCCAGATCTTGGACGCCAGATATTGAATTTTGAAAAAAATGCCGGGGCGGAGGAATCCGTCCCGGCGGTTTGCTTATACCAACGCCTGTTTCACCGAGGGCAGGGGGTCTCCTTTGATGGTCTTCGGAGATTCGATGCAATAGTGCGTCTCCGCAACATGACTCTATATGCCAAACAAATCCGCGTGAGAACCGGTGTCGACCGCAAGCGGTAAATTTGATTTCAAGCATCATCATCCTCCAGCATGGCGGCCATGGCCTCGTCCACAGTGGCGTAAGGTTCATAGACCCGGCCTTCCTCAATATCCCGCATAGCCTGTTCCAGAGAACCTCCCAGGCGCAGTTCAAAGGGTATACCGCGCTCGCGGATTGCCTGCCGCAGAAACATGTTGATCGCTGTTGTCATATCCAGCCCGAATTGGGCGAACAGCGCCTGCGCCTTGACGTCGCTGTCCATACGGATATTCATGCTAGATGTCATATCGAACACCTCCTTATAATACTCCGCAATAGAAGCATAGCAGAATGCAAGCAAAAAGCTTTGGTATATGGTTTTTTGCGCAGCATGATGCGCAATGATTCTTGTTGCGGAGTAGTATTACTGGCCATTATACCACAGAATATGCACAACGTCAATGCTTTATGCATATATTGCGCATATCATATCACCCGGAACCCCATTTCCGCGAAGTAGTCCGCCGCCTCCTCCACGGCCTCCGGGTCGGCGGGGGGGACATCCCTGAAGGCGTAATCCATGCCGGCGGCCTCCCATTTGGGCGCGCCCAGCTGGTGGAAGGGCAGCAGCTCCACGTACTCGATGCAGCGGTAGGGCCGCAGGCGGCGGGCCAGGGACTCCAGCTGGCGGAATTTCAGCGTCCAGCCCGGCACCAGCACATGGCGCAGCCAGACCTTCTTGCCCGTGTGCTCGCAATAGTCCAGGGTGAGGAAGCCGCGCTTGTTGCCCCACCCGCTGAGCCTGTGGGCCAGGTCGTCGCCGGCGGCCTTGATGTCCAGCAACAGCAGCTCGGCGGCATCGATGGCGGCGGTGCACAGGGGCAGGTCCGGCGCGCCGGCGGTATCTATGGCCGAAGGGATGCCAAATTTTTGCAACCGCGTGGCGACCGCCTGCACGAATTCCGGCTGCAGCAGGGGTTCGCCGCCCGAAAACGTGACCCCCTTGATGAAGTTGCGGTAGCGCAGCACCTCCTGCACGGCCTGGGTGTCTGTCCACAGATCGCCGCCGCGCGGATCGATGGAATCCGGGTTGTGGCAGTACAGGCAGCGCATGGGGCAGCCCTGCATAAAAAACACATACCGGACCCCCGGCCCGTCAACGGTGCCGAAGGTCTCGGTATGGTGGATGCGGGCTGTGGTCATGGGGACAGCACCTTTATACAGGCCGTGTTACGCACCGCGATCTGAATATGATCTTTTTCCATAATACAGGAACCAGGAAAAATCGGATTGCCCTCCTGAAATATTGCGCGCACGGTATCATATGGAGAATCGCCTGTTCTGTCCCGGAATTGGTGCAGGTGACTGATAACCGCGCAGTCCAGGCAATGGAGCTTCGAAATGTTTAGTGGCAAAGGCTTCTTGACCAGCTGATATTCCAGTTCCATCAACTGATACGCTTGCTTCAGTTCTTCCCGGTACTGTTCTTGCAGCAGGTCAAGGCAATTGCGAAGGTCTATGTTTGCCTTTATAACCGCTGCGTCTGCAATGGAGCCTCGCGCCATGCATTCATTGGCCCATCTCCAGGCGCGCGCCTCGCTGTCCTGCCAAAAATAGACCCCGGGGCCAAGCCAATCGTAGGTATTCCTGCTCTCCTTCATAGGCTCGTGATGAAGGGTTACACTTTCATATGTGGCTTGTCCGCAGCCGTGGTAGGCCGTTACGGCGGGAGGCAAAAGCAATCACTCCTCCCCGGAAATGGGCTGATACTTCGGCATCAGATCGTCATTCTCGTCAATAATGCCCGCGGCGCGCAATGAAGCCCTTGCGTTTTCCTGGTCCTCTTCTGTATAGGTGCCATCGGCCAGAATTGTTTTAAGCCGCTCAATTTCCCTGCGCAGCTTTTCCCGGAAAGCAAGCTGCTGTGCCGTAGGCGTTTGTTCCAATGGAATAAGCGAGGTGGTAATTTGATACGATGCAAAGACATGGACATTCGATTTGCCCTTTGCGTTTGCCTGCTCCTGCGTATCAAGAGCACTTCCCGCTGCCAACATCAATTCATTCGTTTGCGTAGGCATGGGGAATGGCGGTGTTCTAACAAACGCCGCGGATTGTTTTGTCATGGGCTCACCTCTTTTTCCCTTGGGACACTGACGCCCCTTGCAATGGATACACATATAAATTCCTCCCCACACAAATTTGTGCGGCAGGGAAGCGTATTATACCACAAAGGCATGGGAAATGCAAGCATAATCCGCTAATTTTTCACAAATGCTGTATGCGGGCGGTGGCCATACTAAGCCGCAATAAGAAACATACACGAAATATGCTGCCCAAAAAGCCATATGCGAAAGCTTTTTGCTTGCATCTTTCTATGTTTCTAATTGCGGATTAGTGTCATGGGCTATTTTTCAGCCTTTCTCTTCTTGCGCCGCCGGAGCAATACGAAAACGACAGCCGCCGCCGGAAGTCCGATCACGACCAGCCAGGGCAGGGCGATCACCAGGCCGGACAGGAATTCGCCAATGCCCTTCACGATGCTGCGCACGCTGTTCTTGAAGCCGGTCCAGGTGCGGGCGAGGTAGCCTTCGGGCTCGGGCTCCGGCTCCGGCTCCGGGGTGAGCTCTCTGACTTCCTTGATGGTGAGGGTCACGGTGCTCAAGGCGACCTGGTCGTCCAGCAGACGCAGCGCGCCTTCAAGGGAATTCAACTGGCGCTGCACGTCGGTGACGCGCTCCTGCAACATGATGAGATCCTTCAGATCCTTCGCGTTACCCATGAGTTTGATCAGGGCGTCGCGCTCGACTTTCAGCGCCTCGATGTGGGCGGCGGTGTCGTTGTAGGACAGGGTTTCGTCGCGCACGGACTCATTGAGGCTCGTCACCCTGCCCAGATTGCCCAGGCTGCCTTTGAGCTCGTCCAGGGCCTGCGCGGGGATGCGCAGCATAAGGGAGGCCTGGCGGCTGGGCTTCACATTTTCCTGGTAATAGCCGTAATCGCCGGTCTGTTTGCTGTGGATATGCCCGCCCAGGGCCGCGGTCTTGGCCTCGACGGCATTCAAGTAGGCCTCGAAATCCAGGGTTTCGATCTCGGCGGTGATGTTTTTGACGAGCTTGCGCCCGGCGGCGGCGGCGGGTACGGGCTCGGCGGATCCATTAGCAACAGCGGTGGTGGTATAGTTGTAGTCGGCCGTATCAGCGATACCATTAGGCGGCGGAGCATATGCAACAGCGGGGGGTGAGCTGAAGACCACGCCGTCGTCTGTGGCCTCTTCGGCATCGTAGGCGGGCTCGGTCACTTCGACAGGGGAGCTTTCCATCAAATAACTAACATTTTTTGAACAGGAAGTGAACAGCACAACGCAGGCAAGCAGAGCGGCGAACAGCAGGATGAGTTTCTTGCGCATGGGAATGACTCCTTTCATTCTAGACGTTAGATATTAGACGTTAGACAATAGATTCTAAAATCTAATGTCTGTCATCTAACATCCAGAATAGCACACATGTGTTGCGGGGGTGTGGAGGGTTTGTAAGGTTTTGTCGCGATCTCACAAGGCATCCCTACGCTTGGCAGCAATACGGTAGACTTCATCGTCCGAACGAATGCCGATAACGATGATAACCATTCTCTTGTGTTCGCGCTTGAGTTGGTAGATCACACGTATGCCGGGTTTCCTGAACTTGATTTTGAGCAACCCTGTCCAATCCAGGCCGCTGTGGTGGCCCAGCGCTTCGCCGTAACCGCCCTCCTGCCGGGAAAGAGGGTTTTGGGCAACCTTCAAAATCCCTTTAGCTATCTGTGGTTTGATGGATCCGTTGAGCCTTTCAAACTCTTTTTGCGCTTCCGGTATCACTATAATTTCCCAGCTCATTCGATCTCCAAATCCTCCGCTGCATCAATGCCTTCCTGCGTAATACCACATTCCCGCAGCACCTGGTCGAATGGTATACACGTGCTCTCCCAGTCCCCCTGCATGCGCTCATGCGCCACGCGCAGCAGCTCCTGGTCAAACTCGTATTCTGTAATGCGATAGTACTCCTCCGGGGAGAGGATCACCGCCGCCGGGGCGTTGTTCTTCAGCACCATCAGGCGCTGTTCCGTCTTCAGGCGGTCGAAGATTTTGGCGGCCTGCCCCTTGTTGAACTGCGAGATGGACACAAAGCTGCGCAAGGTCGTTTGAAATGTCATATACATTCCTCCTTCTCTCTATTATAGCCGGGAAAGGAAGATTTGTCAATATATTTGTTGGAGTATTTGCTGGAAAATCAAACTACACAAACGCGTGGAACGTGCGGTGTATCACGTCCATCTGCTGCTCGCGGGTCAGGCGGATGAAGTTCACCGCGTAGCCCGATACGCGGATCGTCAGCTGCGGGTAGAGCTCGGGGTGCTCCATGGCGTCCAGGAGCTTCTCGCGGTCAAGCACGTTGACGTTGACGTGGTGCCCGCCCTCGGCGATATAGCCGTCCAGCAGGCGCGCGAGGTTTTCGACGCGCTGTTCCTGCGTTTTGCCCAGGGCCTTGGGGATAATGCTGAAGGTGTAGGAGATGCCGTCCTCGCTGTCCTCGAAGGGCAGGCCGGCCACGCTGGCCATGCTGGCCACGGGCCCGTGGGCGTCCCGGCCGGACATGGGGTTGGCCCCCGGGGCGAAGGGCTCGCCGCCCTTGCGGCCATCGGGGGTGGCGCCGGTCTTCTTGCCGTAGACCACGTTGGAGGTGATGGTGAGAATCGACAGCGCGGGCTTGGCCCCCCGGTAGGTCTTTTGGCGGCGCAGGCAAGCCATAAACATGCGCACGATCTCCTGGGCGATGCCGTCCGAGCGCGGGTCGTGGTTGCCGAAGGCGGGGTAGTCGCCCTCGATCTCGAAATCGATAGCCAGGCCGCGCTCGTCCCGGATGGGCTTCACCCTGGCGTGTTGGATGGCCGCCAGGCTGTCGGCCACGACGCTCAGGCCCGCCAGGCCGCAGGCCATCGTGCGCTCGACGTCCTCGCAGTGCAGGGCCATTTGCAGGCTCTCGTAGCAATATTTGTCGTGCATGTAGTGGATCACGTTGAGGGTGTTGATATAGAGGTTGCTCAGCCAGGCGCAGATCTCCCCGAAACGCGCGCGCACCTCGGCGTAATCGAGGACCTCGCCCGTGACGGGCGCGAGGGCCGGGCCCACCTGCTGGCCGGTGAGCTCGTCCTTGCCGCCGTTGATGGCATATAACAATGCTTTGGCCAGATTCGCCCGCGCGCCGAAAAACTGCATCTGCTTGCCTAAGCGCATGGGCGACACGCAGCAGGCGATGCCGTAGTCGTCGCCAAACTTGAGCTGCATGGTGTCGTCGTTTTCGTATTGGATGGAGGAGGTCTCGATGGACATCCGCGCGGCGTAGGCCTTGAAGGGCGCGGGCAGGCGGGTGCTCCACAGGATGGTCATATTGGGCTCGGGGGCGGGGCCGAGGTTGGTCAGGGAGTGCAGAAATCGATAGGTGGATTTCGTCACCATGTGGCGGCCGTCGGCGCACATGCCCGCCAGGGATTCCGTGGTCCAGGTGGGATCGCCGGAAAACAGCTCGTCGTAGCCCGGCGTGCGCAGGAAGCGCACCATGCGCAATTTTAGAATGAACTGGTCGAACAATTCCTGCACGGCGTCCTCCGTCAATATGCCTTCGTCCATGTCCCTTTGCGCGTAAATATCCAGGAAGGTGGACACCCGGCCCAGACTCATAGCCGCGCCGTTCTGGTCCTTGATGGCCGCCAGGTAGCCGAAATACAGCCACTGGATGGCCTCGCGCAGGTTTTGCGCAGGCTGCGCAATATCAAAGCCGTAGCTCGCGGCCATGCGTTTGAGGGCCTCCAGGGCCCTGATCTGCTCGCTGAGCTCCTCCCGGCCACGGATGATCTCCTCATCGATGCAGGCGCGGTCCAGATTCTCCTTTGCCGCGCGCTTGTGGGCAATGAGGAAATCCAGGCCGTAGAGCGCCACCCGCCGATAATCCCCGATGATCCGCCCGCGGCCGTAGCTATCCGGCAGGCCGGTGATGACGCCGCTCTTGCGGGCCTGGCGCATCTCGGCGGTGTAGGCGTCGTACACGCCGTCGTTGTGGGTCTTGCGGTATTTGAAGACCTCCGCCACCCGGGGGGGCATCTGCCTGCCGTAAGCCGCCAGGGAGGTCTTCACCATGCGCAGGCCCCCGAAGGGCAGGATGGCCCGCTTGAGCGGCGCGTCCGTTTGCAGGCCCACGACGTCTTCCAGCTCTTTGTCGACATAGCCAGGAGCGTAGGCGTCGATGGCCGAGACCGTCTCGGCGTCGATATCCAGCACGCCCCCCGCCAGGCGCTCGGCGGCAAGGAGGTCCTTGAGCTTCTCCCACAAAGCCTTCGTACGCTCCGTGGGCGGCGCGAGGAAGGCCTCATCGCCGTCGTAGGGCAAATAATTGCGCACGATGAAGTCGCGCACGTTGACGGTATCGGCCCAGGGGCCGGGGGTGAAATGGGACCAGGAGGGGTGGGTCATTTAGAGCTCCTTCTTTCGTAATGGGTAGGCGGTTCGCGGAATACATCGCTCCGCGATAACCACCCCGACCCCTACGGGGCCACCCCTCCACGGAGGGGAATTTGTTTCACGCCGCAGATTTCGTGAAAGCAATGAAAGGTATGAACCCCGGGGCAAACCCCGGCCCCCGTGCGCCGCAAGACGGCGGGGAATTACACCCGGTGCGGATTAAATGATTTAGTGGTTGCAGATGAATTCCCCTCTGTGGAGGGGTGGCCCCGTAGGGGTCGGGGTGGTTGAGCGGAGCACCGCATCTTTGCTCATCTTCACACAATCCCTTCGCACCATTTCTTATAGAATGCCCGGTCTTTCTCCGGGCAGTCGCCCAGGGCCGCGCCCGCGACAATCGGCACCCATTTCATCACATACTGCCGGGCCGTGTCGCTCATCTCGCAGTAGAGCTTTAAATACGCTGACGCGAGTTCGGGATAGCCGTACTTTTCCAGGGTAACGTAGGTGTTGGCCGCGTCCGCGGCGGCATTGCCCTGGGTGAGCTGGTTCCAGTCGAGTATAAAAGCGCGGCCTTCACGCAAAATAATGTTGGAGGGGATGAAATCCCCGTGGCAGGATTTCTTGTGGTGGTCCATGGCGTCCAGGCGGGTTTGCAGCTCGTAGCGAGTGGTGGCGTCCAGGCCGCTGGCGGCGATCTTGCGCTCCAGCTTGTCCTGCAGCCGCTGCGTTTTTGGGATGTACCGCTCGTGGACCTCCATCTGAAGCCGGACGAACAGCTCCATCCACGCGGGAGTATCCGGCTGCGCCTCCATGCGTTGCAGCAGGGTCTCCCCCTCGATGAAATCCGCGATGATAGCCCACTTGCTGTCTATTTTTGTCACCTCGTGCAGGCGCGGCACGGGCAGACCGGCCTCAAAGGCGCGCGCGTGGTTTGTCGCCTCGCTGAGCACGCTGGACGCCGGGACGCCGTCCTCGAACAGTTTGACCATGTCCCGTCCTCTGCGAAAAATCCGCTTATTGGGCCGCTGAACGATCAGTTCCATTGTTATCACCTTCCTATCCGCTGGATATTATACCACAAGATGCGCGAAAAGTCAAGGGCAAAATGCGATCACAACACTATATTTTGTGGTGCTCCGGAAATTTACACTAAATATAGAATTTACAGCTTGTTCATTGTACATTCCGGGAATAGTATGCTATAATAAATTATTCGCATTCAATCTGCATTGGAGGGTTATCCCATGAAGGTATTCATGATCGGCGGGACAGGCTTGCTGGGCAGCGCGGCGGCGGAACTGTTTTTGGAGCGCGGGCACAGCGTGAAATCCGTCGCACTGCCGCCCCTGCCGGCGGGCGCGCCCATCCCGGAGGCCATGGAGCTCACGTTCGGCGACTTTCTGCAAATGAACGACGACGAGCTGCTGGCCCTGATGGAGGGCTGCGACTGCTTCGTGTTCGCTGCGGGGGTGGACGACAGGGTGGATTTCCGGCCGCCGATCTACGAGGAATACGTGCGCTTCAACGTCGCGCCGCTGGAGCGGCTGATCCCTTTGGCGAAACAGGCCGGCATCACCCGCACGGTGGTGATGGGCAGCTACTTCGTGCATTTCGCCAAGGAGTTCCCCGCCATGCGCCTGGCCGAGCAGCACCCCTACATCCGCAGCCGCGTGGTGCAGGAGGAGCTCGCGCTTTCCATGGCGGACGGGAGTATGTCCGTGGCGGTGCTGGAGCTGCCCTATATCTTCGGCACGCAGCCCGGTCGCAAGCCCGTCTGGACGATCTTTACGGACAGGCTTTCCGCCATGCCCTTCGGGGTGACGATGTACCCCCGGGGCGGCACGGCGATGCTCACCGTGCGGCAGGTAGCGCAGACCGTGGTGGGCGCGGCAGAGAAAAGCAGCGGCGCGCGCGCTTACCCCATCGCCTATTATAACATGGATTGGGACGACTTCTTAACCGTGGTACATGCCGCCATGGGCCAGCCGCACCGCAGGATCATCCACGTGGCCCGGTGGATGTTCCGGGCCTACGGCAGAGCCGCGATCCGGAAATCAAGGGCGGAGGGCACGGAGATGGGTATCAACCCCGTGGGCCTGGCGGATCTCATGTGCATGAACACCTTTATAGACAACCGCTGGGCCAAAGAACTGGGCGCGACGGTGGACGACATCAAGACCGCGATTACCGACAGCATCAGGCTTTCGGTGCGGGCCGGCGGGGCGCAGCTGCTGGAGATGAAAAGCGGCGGATAGCGACACCTTTTTGCGCTTATCCCCTGTATCGCATAATCGAAAATCCAGCCGCTTATTGCGTGCATTGTAATTGAAAAACCAGCCACTGCAAAAGGCAGGGGCCTGCAAAAACGCCTTGTTTCTTGCGGCTTTCTCTGCTTTCTCTCTCTTGCTCAGTGGCTGGTTTTTGTTTTATTGTGGGTGGATGTTTTTTTGCTTGACAAATAAAGCAAGACACCAAATATGTACGCAAGCGGGCAGCTTACCGGCCACCCGCGCGTATTGACTGCCAATCTATTCCCCGTCCCCGCGCAGTTTCCGCACGGCCCTGACTCCGCCCACGACCAAAGCCGCCGCCGCGCTTCCCAACGCCACGCCGTGCATCACCTGGAACACCTTTGCCGCCCTTGCCGCCGAGCGATAGCCCCGCAGCGTCTGCGATAAAATATCCTTGGCCTCCATCGAATCCCTCCATTCAGTCATAAAATTCAATTATTGACAATCTCCACCCCGTGCGCGATGGCCGGGATACTCTCCCCCTGCAGCGGCGAGATCGCCGACAGCAGCGCGCCCGTGCCCAGGAACAGCACCCGCCGCAGCGAGCCCGCCCGCAGCCTGGGAAAAATCTCGCCGCACAGCACCGCCGCCGAGCAACCCACGCCCGAACCGCCGGCCCCGGCGTCCTGCGCTTGGGTATCGTAGAGCAGCAGACCGCAGTCCCTGTGCACACCGGAGAGATCCAACCCGGCTTCCGCGCGGGCCAGTTCCAGCAGCAGCAGCGAGCCGATCCCGCCCAGGTCTCCGGTGAGGATCATGTCGAAATCGCTCGGTTTTACGCCTGTATCCTGCAAGAAGCGCCGCAGCGTATCCCACGCCGCGGGGGCCATGGCGGCGCCCATCTCGTTGGCGTTTTTCACGCCCAGGTCCGTCACCTTGCCGAAGATCACCCGGGAGATACGCGGGCCAACGCCGTCCTTGACGGCGTTTCCCAGTATCGCGGCCCCCGCCGCCGTGGCCGTGCGCTGCGCGGTGGGCGGCGCCTGCCCGCCGAATTCCAGGGGGAAGCGGAACTGCTTTTCCGCCGCGCAGAAATGAGAGCTTGCGCAGGCGCTCACGCGGCCGAATGCCCCGCTCTCTATCGCCAGGGCCCCCATCGCAAGAGCCTGCGCGAAGGTCCCGCACGCGCTGAACAGCCCCGCCAAGGGGATCCCCAGCTCCCGCAACGCGAAATCCGTGGCAGAGCACTGGTTGAGCAGGTCCCCGCCCAGGTGCAGGTCCACAGCTTCCGGCGCGCAGCTCGCGCTCTCCAGGGCGTGGCGCATGGCGGCCTGCTGCAGCCGGGTTTCGGACATCTCCCAGCATTTCTCGCCCAGCCGGGCCTCCGGGAAGATTTCCGCGAAGACGTGCCCCAGTGGGCCCTGGCCTTCCGTCTGACCGCCCACGGCGGCCTGGCCCAGGAGCTCTACGCGGCTTGTCAGCTCCGCCGTGCCGCGTCCGATACGCTTTGCCATATAGCAATCATCCTTTTGACTTTATTGTGTGGGGGGTAAAAAAACAAGTTTTTCCACCCCCGGTTTTATTCCGCACCGGGTGTAATACCCCGCCGTCTTGCGGCGCACGGGGGCCGGGGCTGCCCCGGGGTTCATACCATTCATTTCCCGAAAAAGTAATGGAAAACCCCGTAGATCGTGGCCACCGCGCTGCCGTAGGCCAGCACCGGCCCGGCCAGCTTGAACAGGTTGGCACCCACGCCCAGGACTAGGCCCTCGCAGCGGCTCTCCATCGCGGGGGCGACGATGGCGTTGGCGAAGCCCGTGATGGGCACGCCCGTGCCCGCGCCCGCGTGCTTGCCCAGCTTGTCGTATACGCCGAAGGCCGTGAACAGCGCGGTGAGGAAGATCAGCGCACAGGGCACCATGATCTTCACCTGCTCCTCATCGAATCCCAGGGCGGCGAATCCCAATTTAAAACCCTGGCCCAGCGCGCAGATGGCCCCGCCAACGACAAACGCCAGCAGGAAATTCTTCGCGTGCGGGCTATCCGGCGAGGCCTTGTGCACCATTGTTTCGTATTGCGAATTGGTTGTCTTCATAAAAAATCACTCCCCGGGGTAGTTTAACCGGGAGCGCACGATAAATACGAAATGAAAATGCAGAATGCAGAAATAGGGAACGGTCCCTATTTCTGCATTCTGCATTCTCATTTCCAATTTATCTCACTTGTTGCCGTAGGGCGTCTTGATCCGCGGCTCGTCGAGCACGTATACCGTGACGCCCCGCGCGCCCCAGGAGTAGCACATATCCAGGTTTGGCATATAGAGGTCAATCATGCAGCCGTTGGTGGCCACGAAGCCGCCGGTATCCGCCGCGATGGCGTAGCCGTACACGTACTTGCCGTCGTTGGAGACGATCCAGAGCTGGGTGCCGTAGGGGAACTGCTTCGGGTTCACGGCCACATAACCCGGCCGGGGGGCCCCCAGGCCGCTGGCCACGCCCGCGCCGCCGTGGTAGGCTTTAGCCACGCCCGTGGCGGTGCTCTTGTATCTGGTGGGTTTGCCGTCCACGATGACCAGGCCCGCGGGGGGCGTCAGGGTGGAGATGGGCTTCGCGCCGGCGACCAGCTTGGCCACCCGGGTGCCCACGGTCTTGATCTCCATCACGGGCTGCTTGAGGATGGTCTCTTGCAGCACCACGGAATCCACCCGCGCGCCGTTGATATATTTGTCCGTGAAGAGGGTCTCCTTCTCGCCCTTTTCGCCCTTCTGCTCCACCTTCTCCATCCCTAAGTCCATCGTGGCGGACTTCTTGATCTCCCGCTCGAAGTCGATGGCGAGGATCGCGCGGCGCTCACGCCACTCCACGCGGCTGACGTGGATGGTCATGCCGGGCTCCAGCGTGGTGTACATCGCCGGCTCGACGAAGTCCTCACCCCGCAGGGTGAGCCCGCACCGCTCCATGGCATCGGCTACGGTGCCCTCGGTGAGCGTGAGGTTGTAGTCCTTTCCGTAGTCGCGCAGCTCCACGTCGAACGCGCGGCTGACCACGACCTCCATGCCGTCCTCCAGGCGGTCGCTGGGATCGTGGCTGAGTTTGTCCCGCTCGCCCAGGGTGACGCCCTGCACCTCCAGCAGGTGGCCCACCCAGCCCGCGCCGACGATCTGCCGGGGGCCGTTCTCGTCCACAAGCCACAGCCGCTTGGCGCGGTAGATGCGGATCACGGCGTCGCCCTCGGCGGTGAAATTGGTCAGGTCCATCAGGTCGTCGTTGTCCAGGGCGATCTGCGCGGTACGCAGGATATCGTAGACGTCCGATTTGGTCGTCGTCAGGGAAACCTGGGTGTTGTCGTCCAGGATGAGCACCGTGCGGGAGTTCACCGCGTAGGCGGTGATGGTTGCTGAAAAGAGCAACAGGGCGGCCATCGCCACGGTGGCGACGGCGATCTGTTTTCTGTGCGGCCTGCTCCTCGTTCTGGAGCGGAGCGTGCGTATAGAGCGAAGCGTTCCCATAGAGCGAAGCGTTCCCATAGGCGGTCTGGTCACCTCCGTATCGGATGGTCCGGACTAAAAATAACAGGAGAGCCGATAAGCCAGCATTTCTATTATATTGTCCAGAAACTGCTTTGTCAAGTTTTTGGAAATTTTCCATTTGTACATGTTGTACGATAAACATATAATTTTTATTCTAAACTAGAAATATATCCCTCGAAAAATGTAGATTTCTGGAATTTTTAAGCGTGTTCTTTGTAGGATACGTAGAAAATCGGAGACCAGCAGGACAAATTCACTATAATTGGTTGAAATCGGCGCGCTGATATGCTAAAATTAACAAAAGGGGGCGATTGTTTTGAAGGAAATCCAGCTGTACTGCGACGGCGCGTGTTCGGGCAACCCGGGGCCGGGGGGCTGGGGCGCGCTATTGCGCTTCGGCCCGCACGAGCGCGAGCTCTCCGGCGGCGCGGCGCAAACCACCAATAACCGCATGGAGCTCACCGCCCTGCTGGAAGGACTGCGCGCCCTGAAAGAGCCGTGCAGGGTCACGGTGACCACGGACTCGGAGTACGTCGCCAACGGCCTGAACAAGGGCTGGGCGAAGGCCTGGCAGCGCAACAATTGGGTCAAAAGCGACAAGAAGCCCGCCCTCAACGCGGACCTGTGGGCCGCCCTGCTGGAGGAAACCGCCCGCCACCGAGTGGAGGTCCGCTGGGTGCGCGGCCACAGCGGCCACCCCGAAAATGAACGCTGCGACCGCCTGGCGGTGGCCCAGGCGCAGAAATATAAGGAATAAATTTTCGCGGAATCCCACAAATATTTACATATGAAGCCCGGACGCGCAAAATTCATGCGATTTTGCGTGTCATTTTATTGACATACCCGCCGCCCGCGCGCTAAGATTGTTTTATAGATCACAGCGCGGAAGCGCGGAGGAAGTTTTACTATGGATCAATTGGACGAAAAAGAAACGGAAGCCGCCGCGCATAAAACGCATACGGTGTATTTTCTGGACTGCGGCGGGCGCCTGATCGGCGAACCCGCGCGCGTGCGCCACGGCGAGGCCGCGCACCCCCCGGATTACACGCCCGGCGAATCCCAGGAATTTCTCGGCTGGAGCCGCCCGACCTCCTGCGTGACGCAGAACACCTACTGCGTGGCCGTCACCCGCGAACTGGAGCCCCCCGCGCGGGAGGGGGACACCTGCCGCGTGCTCGTGCTGGAGCTGCGCGGGCGCAAGCGCGCCGCCCTGTTCCCGCTGGGCAACTGGTCCAAAGGCGAAACCCTCACCCGGGAGGACCTGGCCTGCCTGCATCTGCGCCGCGTGGGCTATCTGCGCCCCTTCCGCTGCACCGTGGCCGGCGACACCATCCTGGCCGTCACCGACGCGGGCGTGCGCGCCTTCGACACCGCCATGCGCCCCCTGGAGGGCATGCTGGAGCTCATGGCGCCCAGAGCAGTGGAAGCTGTGCCGCGGCGCGTCTCCATGCCCGCTGCGTGTGACACCATGCTGGCAAAGGAGGCGTAGTATGCTGACTTACCGCGTGGAATTTTTCGACGCCGACGGCGCGTTTCTGGGCGAGCGCCGCATCCCCCCCGGCCAGAACGCCCTGCCCCTGGCCCCAACGCCCCGCCCACCGAAGGGCTGGCGTTTCGACCGCTGGGAGCCCCAGGTATCCTATATCTACTCCAACGTGCGCGCCGTGGCGGTGTACACCCCCAAGGAGTACCTGGTGACCTTCCTGAGCGAAACCGGCGCGGTGCTTAAGCGCGAATACGTGCCCCACGGCCAGGACGCCGTCCCGCCGCGCTACAGCCCGGGCGGCAGCCCCGTGCGCTGGAACGGCCGCACGCAGAACATCCAGCGCCCGCAGGCCTTCAGCGCCGTGATCGAGGAACATCTGGCGTAGCGCTGTTCTTATACTAACCCGCTGCAAGAAGCATTGCGCATCATGCTGCGCAAAAATCATATATTGTAATTTTTGCTTGCATTCTGCTATGCTTCTAATTGCGGATTCGTATTATATAGAACAGTATTCATATACCCCCTTCTCTCTCCCGAGGGCCCACAAGGCCATAAGGGCCGTGAGGGTGGGGGATTTTTTTATGCCCGGACAACCCGCATATCCTCCCTCCGCCCCGCATAGGCATGTACAGACGGGAGGTGGACACGCTTGCAATTGATTGCCGGGGTCCCCGCAGAAAGCCACGGCATTTGCGGATGCCGCTCAGGCTTTGTGGAATGTTCCACCAAGCCCTTCGACCAGGCCATTGCCCGCCTGCCGGATTTCGTGGCCGCGCATCTGGCCGCTTTGCCCGAAGATTTACGCAGCCGCACGACGGAGATACGCATGCGCGCGGGCAGCCCGGTGGCCCTCACCCTGCCGGAGGGCCCGCATCCCCTCACCCTGCGGCTTTCCGGGGCGCAGATGGCGCAGGTGCTGCGGGCCCTGTGCGAGTACTCCGTCCACAGCTACACCGAGGACATCGCCCGGGGCTACGTCACGCTGCCGGGCGGGCACCGGGCGGGCGTGTGCGGCACCGCCGTGACGGAAAACGGCGTCGTCATCGCCGTACGGGACATCTCCTCGGTCAACCTGCGCGTTGCCCGAGAGGTTCACGGCGCGGCAAGCGAGCTGTGCGACCGCCTGTTCCGCGGCGGCCAATTGCCCGGCCTGCTGATCTCCGGCGCGCCCGGCAGCGGCAAGACGACCCTGCTACGCGATCTCGCCCGCCGTTTGTCCGACGGCCTGTGCGGCCCGGAAGGCCACAGGGGCCGTGGCCCATGCCGCCGCGTGGCCCTGATCGACGAACGCGGCGAGCTGGCCGGCGCGCGTGAAGGCGTCCCCTGCTGCGCCGTGGGCGCGAACACCGACGTCCTCACCGGCTATCCCAAGGGCGAGGGTATCCTGCTGGCGATCCGGTCCCTCGCGCCCGAGGTCATCCTCTGCGACGAACTGGGCGGAGCGCCCGACGCCGAAGCCCTGGAGGCGGGGTT
>Ga0123353_10005989_pt1 | contig 16096 bp, 11 predicted proteins | sample TergutLab28metaG_3_FD_92763 | JGI IMG/M metagenome (GOLD analysis project Ga0123353, IMG submission 92763) | Labiotermes labralis P3 segment gut microbial communities from Petit-Saut dam, French Guiana - Lab288 P3 | ecosystem: Host-associated > Arthropoda: Insects > Digestive system > Gut ... | reverse complement strand
CTCGGCGGAGACGCTGCTCACCCCGTAGGGGCCGAGGAACGCGCCGTCGCGCAGGTGGGCGAGCAGCGCCGCGGCCATCGGCGGGGTGCAGGCGCCGGCCCGCAGGGCGTCGAACGCCTGGACGGAGTAGGTGAGTTCGGTGTGCCCGTCGGGGTAGCGGCTGCGGAACCAGCCGGCCTGGTCGTCCCACAGTTCCCGCGCGACGGCGCTGAGGATGCGCCGGGCGCGGGCCCGCAGCGGTGCGGCCCGCACGGGGGCGCCGCACTGCTCGGCGAGTTCGGCCAGCAGGTCCAGGCTCCAGGCGCGTTCGGCGTTGGGGCTGGCGACGACGTGCTCCCAGCCGGCGGTGCGCATCTCCAGCAGGTTCGGCTGGCCCCCGTAGTCGCGCAGTTCGCCCGCGGCGGGGAAGCGCTGGGCGAGTTGCTCCTCGGTCTCGTGCAGCCGCGCCACCAGGTCGGGCGCGATGCCGTCGTGGCACGCTGCGGCGTGGGCGAGCATCACCAGGGACCAGGCGCTGTAGGCGTAGGCGACGCCGGTGCCGGCGCCGTCGGGGGCGATGGCGTAGTGGTCGGTCAGGTCGGCCTTGACCATCGCCTCCACCACGTCGCTGACGCCCCGGCCGAGCATCAGGGCGAGCGTGTGGGGGGCGTAGCCGCCGGTGTCCCAGGCGTAGGCGCACAGCGCCCCGCCGTCGATGCCGGAGGTGGCGGGGAACGGGACGGTGGCGAACGCCGGGTTGTCCCACAGGCACACCAGGCCGCTGGCGAGCGACCGCCGGTAGTACGCGTCGAGGTCCGGCACGTCGGTGGCCAGACGCGGCACCCGCTCCAGGACGCCGGCCGTGCGGCGGGCGACGAGGTCGCGGGAGCGCGCCGCCCACACGGCGGGCGAACCGCCGGGACGGCTGCCGTCGAGGAGCACCGCCAGGTCGAAGGACGCCTCGCCCTCGGCACCGAGTTCGGCCTCCAGGGGGCCGTGCACCAGCGCGGCGGGTTCCTGGGCGGGGGCCGGCTCGGGCGGCATCCAGCTCCACTCCCCCAGCGGCACCGCGCCGACCGGTCCTGCCGTCAGATCGGGCAGCAGGCGCAGCGGCAGCGGCCGCCCGGAGCGGTTGCGGACGGTGACCCGCAGGGCGTAGCCGGGGTGTCCGTGCAGCGGTGTCAGCTCCGAGCGCACCAGCAGCGACACCAGCCGGCCCTCGTGCCGCCGGTGGTAGGTGCCCCGGCGGTCGATGCCGTCCAGCCGCCAGGTGCCGCCCTGGGACAGGAGGACGATGCTGTGCATGCCGTGGGCGCCGGTGTCGGCGATGCGGACGCCGTCCGCTTCGAGGGTGACGGCCAGGTGGGCCCGCGGCGCGGCGTGGGGCGGGGCGTAGCAGGCGCCGGCGCCGCACACCGTGCCGGGGACGAGCGCCACGGTGGACCAGCCGCTGGTGGTCCACAGCGGCTCGGCGACGCCGCGCCGCAGGTCGAAGGTGAAGTCGCTCGCCTGGTACCCCGTCACAGGGCGATCTCCCGCTTGTCCTGCGCGGACCGGTAGGCCGCGAGGATGACCTTGAGCACGTCGGTGCCTTCCTCATGGGTGTGCACCGGGCGGGACCGGGAGTGGATCCTGCGGACGAAGTCGGCGCAGACGGCCGGGACGGAGTCGACCGCCTCGAAGGAGGTCTGGACGACGGCCTCGCCGCGCGGTTTGTGCCACAGACGCTGCCCGTCGCTCCACAGGCTGCCGTGCTCGCCGACCAGCGAGAACTTCTCGGTGAAGGGCGCCGCTTCGTACGCCCAGCTGGTCACCACCTCCCCCACCGCGCCGTCGGCGAAGCGCACCAGGACGCGGGCGGAGTCCTCGCCCTCCATGAACCCGAGGCGGTGGGTGCTGAGCATGGCCGTGACGGCGGCGGGGCGGGCGGCGGCCAGGTACAGCAGCAGGTAGGTGGGGTGGTAGCCGGTGTCGATCAGTTCGCCGCCGCCGCTGGTGGCCGCGTGCGCCCGCCAGCCCATGGTCGCGGGGTCGAAGTCGTTGAAGAAGCTGTCGGTGGTGCGCAGTTCGTAGACGCGGCCCAGTACGCCGGAGTCGATGACGGCGCGGGCGCGGGCGACGGCGGGCAGGGTGAGCTGGTTGTGCGCGCACATGAGGGTGACCCCGGCGGCCCGCACGGCGGCCGCGATCCGGTCGGCCTCGTCGAGGGTGAGGCAGAGCGGCTTCTCGCAGAGGACGTGCTTGCCGGCCTCCGCGGCGGCGATGATCGCCTCGGCGTGCAGGTGGTGGGGCAGGCAGATGTCGACGGCGTCGACGGCGGCCTCGTCCAGCATGCGGGTGTACGCGGTGAACTCCCGGGCGGCGCCGGCCTGCCGGGCGCGCTCGGCGGCCAGCGCGGGATCCAGGTCGGCGACGGCGGTGACGGTGGCCAGGTCCGGTACGGAGCGGTAACCACGCACGTGGGCGCGGGAGATGTTGCCGCAGCCGATGAGGCCGACGGACACGGTCATGTGCGGCTTCCTTCCTCGCGGCCGCTGCGGGTGGCGGCGGCCATCAGGCGGGTCAGGTCGAGGCCGAGGGCGAGGTTCTCCTCGTCGCGGGTGCCGTCGGCGACATGGCGGACGAACAGGTCGAAGGGCGTGCCGCGGCGCGGCGGCACCGGCAGTTCACGCCAGTCGCCCTCGGTGCCGAGCAGCAGCCGGGGCTCGGGCGTGCCGTAGACCAGGGAGCCCTCGGTGCCGTGCAGTTCGAGGGAGAACGGGGAGGCCGGGGTGGTGAACGACGCCTCGACCACGCCGAGGGTGCCGTCCGCGCAGCGCAGCACCGCGACGGCGTTGTCGTCGACGGCGCGCTGCGTGACGTGGCCGAAGGAGGCGGTCACCGTCTCGGGCATCCGGCCCAGGAACAGCCGGGCCAGGTACATGGGGTGGCAGCCCAGGTCGATGAGGGCGCCGCCCGCGGTGGCCGCGGGGTCGTAGAAGTGCTCGGGCAGCCAGCCCTCGCCGACCGAGCCGCCGTGGGCGAGCCGGATGCGCACCAGGGTCAGGCGGCCGAGGGCACCGCCGGCGAGCACCTCGCGGACGGCCGCGGTGTAGCCCTCGTACAGCCGCGGCAGCGCGAGCATCAGGACGACGCCCGAGGCGTCGACCGCGGCGGTGATCTCGTCGCACTCGGCCGGGGTCGGGGCGAGCACCTTCTCGGTGAAGACGTGCTTGCCGGCGGCCGCGGCGCCGGTGATGACCTCGCGGTGCGCGGTGGTCGGGCAGGTGACGACCACGGCGTCGACGTCGTCGCGGGCCAGCAGCGACCCGAGGTCGGGGTGGAAGCCGGCGCCGAGTTCGGCCGCGCGGGCGCGCCCGCGGGCGGTGTCCTCGTCCCAGACGGCGGTGATCTCGGTGCCGGGGTGTGCGGACGCCTGGCGCGCGTAGTCGGCGGCGTGCACGTGCCAGAAGCTGAGGATGGCAAGGCGCAGGGGCACGGTGATCCTTAGGTTGCGGGGAGGGTGGCGCGGGGCCCTTCGGGGCTATCCCTTGACCGCGCCGGCCAGGCCGTTGACGAAGTAGCGCTGGAGCAGCAGGAAGATCACGACGATCGGCACGAGCGAGATCACCGAACCGGCGCACAGGAACGTCCAGTCGGTGGAGTTCTGGCCGATGAACGAGTACATCCCCACCGGCAGCGTGCGCAGTTCGGGCTTGGACAGGGTGAACACCAGGGGGATGAAGAAGCTGTTCCAGGCGCTGATGCAGGTGAACAGGCCGACGGTGGCGAGCATCGGGCCGGACAGCGGCAGCATCACGCGCCAGAAGGTCTGGTGGAAGCTGGCGCCGTCCACCCGGGCCGCGTCCTCGATCTGCCGGTCCATCGTGGAGAAGTAGCCCATGAACAGGAAGGTGGCGAAGACCAGGCCGCTGGACGCCTGCACGATGATCACCGCCCACACCGTGTTGAGCAGGTGCAGCCCGCGCACGATGTCGAAGATCGGGATGATCGTGTAGCCGTGCGGCAGGAAGAGGGTCACCGAGATCAGCCCGATGCAGGTCTTGCGTCCGGGGAAGTCGGTGCGGGCCAGGACGTAGCCGGCCATGGACGTGGCGACCAGTACCAGGACGACGCAACCGCCGGAGATCAGCACGGTGTTGAGGAAGTAGCGGCCGAACGACGCCTGTTGCCAGGCGCTGCGGTAGTTGCCGGCGTGCACCCCGTCCGGGAGGGGGTTCAGGCCCTTGGAGAAGAAGCCGTCGGGGCTCTTGAGGGAGCTGCCCAGGGTCCACAGGAACGGGAACAGCCACAGCAGGCCGCCGCCGAGCAGCAACAGATGGGTCAGGGAGCGGCCGGCGGTGCGGCGGCCGGCGGCCCGGCGGCGGCTGGGCGCGGCCGGCCGGCCGCGGCGGCCGGCGGACACCAGGACTGCCATGTCACTGCCTCCTTTCAGGCGCGCCCGGTGGCGCGGCGCTTGGCGAGGGAACGGAAGAGGAGCACCTGCAGCACCGAGAAGCCGATGAGCAGCAGCCCGTAGAAGAAGGAGGCGGCGGAGGCCAGTCCGACGTTCGGCTCGGTGGCCGTGGCCTGGTTGCCGCCGAACGCCAGGTGGTAGATGTAGGTGTTGACCACTTCGGTGCCGAAGTACGGGCCGCCGCCGGTGAGCACCTGCACCAGGTCGAAGACCTGGAAGGACCCGATGAACGCCAGGATGACGATCATCAGGCCCACCGGCCGCAGCAGCGGCACGGTGATGTGCGTGAAGGTGCGCAGCCGGCCGGCGCCGTCGATCCTCGCGGCCTCGTAGACCTCTTCGGGGATGGTCTGCAGCCCGGCGAGGAAGTAGACGAGGTTGTAGCCGAGGGTCTGCCACACGCCGACGAGGATGATGATGCCGAGGGCGATCTTCGGGTTGCCGAGCCAGTCGACGGGCCGGCCGATCAGGTGGGCGTCCAGCAGCCAGCGGTTCAGGCTGTCGCCGAAGTTGGAGAGCATCAGCTGGACGATGACGCCGACCACGGCGGGCGAGGTGACGACCGGCAGGAAGAACAGGGTGCGGTAGAAGCTGGCGAAGCGCAGCTTCCTGTTGTTGAGGGTGAGGGCCAGCACGAGGGCGATCAGCAGTTGGACCGGCACCACGACGATCGCGTAGACGAAGGTGTGGCCGACGGCCCGCCAGAAGATCGCGTCGTGGGCGATCTGGCGGAAGTTGTCGAGGCCGACGTAGTCGCCGGGCGAGCCGATGCCGTTCCAGCGGTAGAAGGCGTAGGCGAGCGAGCCGAAGATCGGGTAGACGACGAAGGTCAGCAGCAGGGCCATCAGCGGCGCCAGGTAGACGTAGCTCCACCGGGCGGCCTTGATCCGCTGCCACCGGCCGTGCGCCGGCGCGGTCACCGCGGGGGCCGCCGCCCCGCGCCCGCCGGTGGGCGGTTTCGGGGCGGCGGTGTCGAGGAGTTGCACACGAGCCTCCGGATCAGGCCGGCTTGTTCTGGTAGGGCTTGGTGGGGTCCCAGTCCTTGAACACCCAGTCGGCCAGGCTGACCTTGGCTCCCTTGGCCTGGGCCTGCTTGACGCCTTCCGCGAGGGCCTTGTTGCGGCGGTCCTCCAGGGCCGACAGGGCCCCGCTCACGTCCTTCAACTGGCCGGAGTACAGCCCGGCGAGGACGTCCGGCAGGTCCGGCGTGACGGTCGGGACGACGACCTTGGAGACGTCGGGGTTGCGGATCGCCGGGACGGGCATCGGCAGCGCGAACTGCCGCATGTCGATGTAGTCCTGGAACTGCTGGGACGTGACCTTGGCGTTCTTGTTGGCCTCGGGGAAGATCGACAGGCCCTGCCCGGACTCCACCCAGCGCTGTCCCGCCGCGGGGCTGTACAGCCAGTCGAACCACGCCCAGGCCTCGTCGGAGACCTTGGTGTTCTTCGACAGCGCCCAGAGGTGGCCGCCCGGCGGGTAGTAGAAGAACGCCTTCGGCGTCTCGGTCGGCGAGGGGAGCGTGGTCAGGCTGTAGTCGGTGAAGTGGTGCTGGGTCCAGGTCGACTGGTTCCACACCCCGCCGACGATCATGCCGAACTTGCCGCGCTCGAAGAACGCCCGCGCCTGCTCGTCGCCTATGGACATCGACGACGGGTAGACGTAGCCCTTCTTCTTCCACTCCAGCAGCAGTTCCACGAAGTCCGTGTAGTTGCGGTCGGACCCGAAGGTCCACTTGCCGACCCGGTAGTCGAGGAGGTCCGTGCCGTAGCCCGCGGGCGAGCCGGCACCGCGGACGAACAGCTCCACCCACCACGGCAACGAGGTGTTGGGGACGTTGCCGAAGCCGAGGCCGTACGCCTTGCCGCCGCTCTTGCCGGTGATCGCCTCCGCGGCGGCGGTGACGTCGTCCCAGGTCTTGGGGAGTTTGACCGAGCCGTCGGGGTTGGTGACGCCGGCCTGCTTGAACAGGCCGTTGTGGATGTACAGCTGCAGCCACGGTGCCTGCCCGCTGAAGGGGGCGCTGTACACCTTGCCCTCGACCATGTCGACGCCGTTGTAGAAGTTCCCGTCGGGGAACCGGCCGCGCCACTGGGGCGTCGCGTAGTCGTCCAGCGTGCGCAGCCACCCGTCGGCGACCTGCTCCTGGAGCGCCGGGGTGCTGGGGATCATCAGCAAGTCCGGGGCGCTGCCGCCGCGGAACGCCAGGTTGATCAGGTCCGGGTACTTGTCGCTGACCTGGACGGTCCGCTTGATCTTGATCTTGGGGTGCGCCTTCTCGAAGAGCGCGATCTCCTGCTTGAGCCAGGGCTCCTGGCTGACGAACCAGTCCCAGTGGTCGATCGTCCTGGTGCCGGGGGGCGTGGAGGACGACGACGAGGAGCAGCCGGTCAGCGCCGAGGCCAGCGCGGTGCCGCCGAGGGCGGCGGACGCGGTCAGGAAGCCGCGTCTGCTGAGGGAGGACATGGGGAATCAGGCTCCGTTCGTGAGCGATGCGTCGTCGAGCAGGAGATCGCCGGTACCGGCAGCGGTGCTGACCCACCACTCGGCCTTGCTGAGGGTCTTGCCGTGGAAGTCCAGGGCCACGGGGGACGGGGACTTCAGTTCGCTCCACCCGCGGGTCGACACGGGCGCGGAGGCGAGCGGGATCGACTCGGAGGTGCCGTCGGTGTACGCCAGCTTGATCCGGATCTGGGCGGTGGTGTCGTCGCCGGACGCCAGGCGCACCCAGGCGCCGGCGTCGTAGCTCTGGCCGGATTCGACCTGCACGCCGGCGGCCGGGCCCTGCCACTCGGCGGTGCGGCCGGTGGAGCGGATCGCGCCGGTGCCGGAGTGGACGGTGGTGGTCTCGGCCTGCACCGTGCTCGGGGCGAAGCCGTACCAGTCGACGCTGCCCAGTTCGGCGTCGGCGTTGTTGCCGAGCAGGTTGGTGTCGTCGGAGGAGATGCCGTCGGCGACGACGGTGACGGTCGCGCCCTGGCGGGACGGCATGTGGACGTGCACCTTCTCGGTGGCGCCGTTCGCCTTCACCGTGACCGCGTAGTCGCCGAGGAAGCCGCGGGTGCGGTAGCTGCCGGAGGCGCCGGTGGTGCCGGACGCGTCGGTCCACCACTGCTTGGTGACCAGGTCGTGCCAGACCTGGCCGTTGGGCTTGAGCGACCAGTCGAGGTTGTAGAGGGAGGTCTGCGGGTTGTAGGAGTTCCCCGCCCAGATGCCGAAGTTGCTGATCGCGGTGACGTCCGGTTGGCTGAACAGGATCGTCAGGAAGTCGCGGGTGTAGTCCGCCTGCAGTTGCTGGTCGTCGGTGGCGATGTCGAACTCGGTTGCCTCCAGCGGGAGTCCGAGCGAGGCGTACCGGTTCAGGAGTGCGTAGACGGTCTGCGGCGGGGTGGGCTGCTGGGCCGTGAAGTGGCTCTCCAGGCCGAGGCCCTGGATCGGGCTGCCACTGGCCTCGATCTGCTGGGCCAGGTTGTACAGGTAGTCCTGGTGGCGCGTGGACCAGCCGTTGTTCTCGATCGCGCCGTAGTCGTTGAGGACCGTGCGGGCCTTGGGGTCGGCCTGCTTGGCGAGGGCGTACCAGCGGTCGATCTCGTCGGGGCCGAGGATGTCCTGCAGGTTGTGGTCGGAGTAGGGCTCGTTGACGACGTCCCACTTGTCGATGTCGCCGGTGAGGGTGCCGGCCTCGTCGGTGATGTGGCCGTCGATCCGGGCCCGCAGCGCGGCCGGGTCGTTCTGCAGGGTCTGCAGATCGGCCGGGAGGTTGCCCCAGGACGGCCAGACGAGGTTGTGGCCGCGTACCGCCATGCCCTGCTGGCGCACCCACTTCATCGCGGGCTGGGTGATGCTCTGCTGGTAGCCGGGGGTCTCCCAGCGTGCCCACTTGAGGTCGTTGGCGAAGGTGATCTGGTTGAAGTCGCCGCCTGTGACGGCCTGGCGGTACTTCTGGCCGTCGCTGGTGTTCTGCATCATCGTCGCGGCGTCCACCGCGGTGCCGAAGTCGAAGGCGTGGCTCTGCATGTCCGCGGTGACCGACGCGCCGGGCACCGGTCTGCCGTGCGTGTCGACGACGCGCACCGTGAGGTCGCCCTTGCGGTAGCGGTCGATGCGCTGGTCCGCGGCCTTGCGCCAGGCGGCGTCCGCCTCCTCGCCCTGGTAGGTGACCTTGGGGAAGCCCGCCGGGTCGCCCGGACCCCAGTCGGTGACGGACACGCCGGCGATCTGCAGGGTCTGCGCCCCGTAGCCCAGCCACAGGTTGGCGTGCGCCTCCCCCGGCGCGTAGGCCTCGGCGAACCGGAAGGGGAAGGTGAACTTCTGCCAGTGCGGGGTGAGTTGCAGGGCGGCCGTGACGGACTTCTTGTAGGAGCCCCCGTCACGCTCGAACACGAAGGTGGCGGAGCCCGCGTCGGAGCCGGCGGGCGGGGTGATCGAGCGCGCCCAGAACGTCGCCAGCCCGGCGTCGTTCGCCTGGACGGGCGCGGCGGTCTGCACGCCGAGCGTCATCTCGTACTCGCCGTCGAGGCCCGCGCTCTTCGGGGCGGCGGTGGTGGTGATCTGCAGTGCCTTGCTGAAGTCGGGCGAGTCCTTGACGGGCAGCACCTGGTACTGCGGGGCGGGGTCGCCCTTGGTCTCGGTGAAGGCGGCGAGCGGGTCGGGGCCCAGGATCTCGGCCTGGTCGGCGGTGGCGCGGGCGGCGCCGTGAACCGCCTGGATTCCCAGGGCGGCGAGGAACAATGCGGAGAGAATGGCGGCTGCTTTTCTCGTCCGGGCGCTGCGTGGGGGGTTTCGGTGTCTCCGGGAATGCCTCATGGATTCGGCCCTTCCGGGTATAGGTGGGCACGGCGCTCTGCTGCTCTCCGTGCTGCGGCTCCACCGGCGTGCCGAGGCGGTGTGAAAGGAAGAGATCCGTGGGGGGATGGGCGGGCGGATCAGCGATCGGCGGGAGCGGGCGCGGTACTCTCCCGGACGATCAATTCGGTGTCGAGGACGATCTGCCGGGGTTCCTCGTCGGATTCGACCCCGTCGAGGACCGACAGGAGGATTCCTGCGGCCCGCCGTCCCATGTCGGCGAACGGCTGGCGGACCGTGGTGAGCGGCGGCCGTACGTGGGCGGCCGCGTCGATGTCGTTGAAGCCGACGACCGACACGTCCTCCGGGACGCGCACGCCGGCCTGGAGCAGTTCGTCGAGGACGGCGAAGGCCGCCGAGTCGTGGTACGCGAACAGCGCGGTGGGACGGCGGTCCGCGGGCAGGTCCAGCAGTTCCCGGGTGCGGCGGCGGACCAGCGCCTCCTCGAATCCGGTCTCGGCCTCCAGCCCGGGGTCGGGCTCCAGGCCGGCCTCGCGCAGGGCGTCCCACAGCCCGCGCCGCCGCTCCTGGACGTAGGGGTGGCCCACCGGGCCGAGGATGCTGGCGATCCGGCGGTGGCCGAGGCCCAGCAGGTGGCGGCCGATCAGCAGGCCGCCGGTGTGGTTGTCGGCGCCGACGGCGGGCAGTTCGCCCGCCGCGCCGAGGGTGTCGATCAGCACCACCGGCAGGCCGCCGCGGTGCAGGTCGACCAGGCGGTCGAGCGGCTGCTTGTCGTGGTTCACCACGATGAGCCCCGCGCACAGTCCGGAGCTCATGACGCGGTCGATGGCGCCGCCGTAGTCGCGTTCGTTGGTGCTGGTGAACAGGACGATCTCGTACTTGGTGTCCTCGACCACCTTGGCCACGCCGTAGTTGATGTCCGCCATGAAGCGCCACGTCAGACCCGGCACGATCATGCCGATCAGGCCCGTGTTGCCCTTGGCGAGTGCGGTGGCGGCGAAACTCGGCACGTAATTGTGCTCGCGCATCACGGCGATCACCCGGCGGCGCGTCTCGGGGTCCACCTTGGGGCTGTTGTTGAGCACCAGGGAGACCGTGGACTTCGACAGTCCGGAGAGCCGGGCGATATCGCGAATGGTGAGTTTTGCCATGCCGTTTCCTCTTTCCGTTGGACTGGTCCAACGACCGGCTGCGACAGATGTGTTGGACCAGTCCAACACTGGTTGGGGAACTTACTGTTGGAACGGTCCAACGTCAATGCGTCGGACAGGACCAACTTCCTTCGGGATTCGGGGAGTCGGGGCCCGGGGCCCCGGGGTGCGGGGCTACGGGCTCAGGTCACTGCCACTGGGAGTACACGCCGTACCGCTGCTGGTTGAGCGTGCCGTCGGCGTTGAGCGCGCCGAGCCCCTGGGTGTCCCAGACGTACCAGGTGACGCTGACGCCCTTCTCGGTGCCGGCGAACGTCGGCCCGCCGCTCGCGCCCTGCTGGCCGTTGACGTAGGAGGTGAGCGTGGTCGCCCAGGCCGTGTCGTCGGCGCTGGACATCGGGGCGCCGGCCTCGCCGATCCACACCGGGGCGATGCCCTGGGTCACCAGGTACCCCCACACCGCGTTGTAGCGCTGGACCGCGGCGGGGCCGCTGTCCGGGTCGATGTGGCCGACGGAGTACGGGTACTCGTGCACCGAGTAGACGACGCGCGCCCGGCCCGCGTTGGCGTCGGAGAGCACCACGGGATGGGCGGCGACCGCGGTGAGGTCGCCCTCGGGTGCCGTGACGCCCGCGCCGCCGGCGTACGAACCGCCGTAGTTCTGCGGACCTTCGCAGATGATCAGCACGCCCGGGTCGATGGTCTCCAGGGCGTTGCCGACGTCCGTGTACATGGCGTGGATGTCGGTGACGCCGCCGTCGCCCCAGGTGCTCTCGCCGGGGTAGGCGAGGGGCTCGTTGTCCAGGTCGAAGCCGATCACCGTGGCGTTGCCCTTGTACCGGGTGGCGAGTTGCTTCCAGTCGGCGAGGAACGACGCCTGGGTGACGGTGCCGGGCGTGCCGCACCCGTCCGTCCCGTCGGTGCCAGGACCGCTGTCGTACCACAGCCCGTTGCCCTGCTGGGCCAGGCAGTTGCCGTTGCCGGCCTGCCCCTCGTCGTTGTGGTGGTTGAGGATGACCTTGAGGAGGTTGTTCTTGGCCGCGGCGACCACGGCGTCCAGGCCGGCCAGGTAGTTCGCGGCGTTGGCGTCGTGGAGGCTCGCGTCGCTCCAGGCGAGCGTGACGGTGTTGAATCCGGCGTTGCGGATGGCCCGGATGTTGGCGTCCAGCCCGGCGAGCGGGGTGTCCTGGTTGACGATGGCGTTCTGGTCGAGGCGGGAGTTGCCGTGCAGGGCGGCGGCCGCGATGCGGACGCGCTTGCCCGTGGAGTCGACGATCTGGCTGCCGAGCGACGCCAGGTAGCCGTCGCCCAGCAGGGCGGCGGTGGCCTGCGGCCGGACCGTCGACGGTGCCGACTCGGCTCGTGCCGGGGCGGGTTGGGCCTGGGCGGCGGTGCCGAGGCCGGTGGCGGCGAGTAAGAGGACCGCGGTGGTCACCGAAGTCCTGACGGTGTGGTGCATGGACCGTTCCTCCTTCTCGGTGGGGCGCCGCCCTCGAGACGAGGGGGCGGCGGGGTACGAGGTCGTGGGAGACGGTGGGGAGGTCCCGCCGCCCAGGGGTGCCGCTTCCCTGCGGCCCCCTGGGCAGGGCTCCTGTGCTCGGGAGCGCCGCTGCTCAGGGGCGCGCGGCGCCGGGGCGTGCCGTGGAGGCCCGGACCACCAGGCTCGTCGGCAGCGCGGCGTGCCGCGGTTCGCCGTCGGGGTCGTCGATCCGCTGGAGCAGCAGGTCCACTCCCCTGGTGCTCATCACATCGAGCGGGATGTGCAGCGCGGTGAGCGCGGGGTAGATGGTGCGGGCCATGAAGGTGTCGTCGACCGTCACCAGGCTGAAGTCCCCCGGGACGGACCGGCCTTGGCGGGCGAGCCCGCCGGCGACGCCGTGCGCCACCATCTCGTTGTGGGCGATGACCGCGGTGGCGCCGCTGGTGGGCACCAGGTCGGCGGCCGCCACGCCGTTGTCGAAGGTGAGGTCGAACGGGCCGAGCTGTTCGACCAGTTCCACGCCGTGCTCGTCGCACGCCTCCTGCACCGGCTGCCGGTGCCCGGCCGTGCGCGCGGTGCGGGTGCCGTTGACGTAGACGATCCGGCGGTGGCCGAGCGCGGCGAGGTGCCGGACCACGTGCCGCATCCCGATGCCGAGTTCGGCGTAGGCGCTGTCGGTCCCGGCGAACCGGGCCCCGATCAGCGCGACCGGGCCCGCCTGCGTCAGTTCGCGGACCATGGCGTCGTCCATGCGCGGGCCGGCGAGCAGCAGGCCGTCGGTCTGCCGGGCCATGGCCTGCGCCAGGGCGAAGCCGTCGGCGGGGTGGTCGCCGGTGTCGGCCAGGAAGAGCGCCTGGTCCTTGGCACGCGCCCGGTGCTGCACGGCCTTCACGATCTCGGCGTAGTACGGGTTGGCCACGTCCGGCACCAGCAGGCCCAGCGTCCGGGTGCGGCCTCGGGCGAGCGAACTCGCCAGCCGGTTGGGCGTGAAGTCCAGCCGCCGGGCGACGTCGAGCACCCGTTGCCGGGTGTCGGCCCGCACCGTGTCCGGCAGGCTGAACACCCGCGAGACGGTGGAGGCGGACACCCCGGCCTCGCGTGCCACGTCGGCCATGGTGGCGGTCACCCGAGGCGCACCACGTCGTCGATGTCGACGGCCTCGCCGCGCTCGAAGGCGGTGTTGGCGGCCAGTCCGGTGGCCAGTGCGAGGGCGCCGTCCACGGCGGTCGCGGTCTGCGCGCCGCCGGCCGGGCCGGTCTCGCCGTCGAAGAGCGCCCGCAGCATCCGGGCGTCCCCGCCACCGTGCCCGGTGTGGTCGAACGCGGGGATCTCCACGTCGTACGGCGGCTGCCACAGCGGCCGGACCCGGATGCGCGCGCCGCCGGCGTGCTCCATCTCGGTGTCGCCGTGCACGGCCCCCTTGGTGGAGGTGACCTTCGCCTGCGGCCGCTGCCACAGGCTTTCCTCGACCTCCAGCTCCAGCCGGCCGCCGGTGCCGTTGAACATCACCCGGTAGCCCTCCCAGGGCGAGTAGGCGGTGAGGTGGTACGACATGGTCGCGCCTGTCGCGTAACGTACCAGGACGGCCATGTCGTCCTCGATCGTGATGCCGTCGCCGAAGACGTTGCGGTCGCGGTGGTAGCCGTCCTCCTGCTCGGCGTCCAGGTACAGCGCGCGCAGCCCCTCGTTGTCCGCCAGGTGCAGGGCGAACGGGTCGTCCGCGGCGGCCGGCGAGCCGTGCGCGCGCTCGTAGTCACGGCGGTAGCCGGTGCGTTCACCGTTCTCCCGGCCGTAGAAGGCGAGCCGGCCGAGCCCGAAGACCCGCCGCGGGCGGCTGCCCAGCCACCAGTTGACCAGGTCGAAGTGGTGGCCGGCCTTGTGCACCATCAGGCCGCCGCTGTTCGCCTTCTCGCGGTGCCAGCGCCGGAAGTAGTCGGCGCCGTGGCGCACGTCCAGCAGCCACTCGAAGTGCACCGAGACGACGTCGCCGACGATGCCCTCCCGCAGGTGCCGGTGGACCAGTTCGTGCACCGGGTTGAAGCGGTAGTTGAAGGCCACCGACAGGTCGCCGCCGGTCTCGGCGACGGTGTCGAGGATGCGGTGGCAGCGTTCGGCGTCGGTGGTCATGGGCTTCTCGGTGACGACCCGGCAGCCGGCGCGCAGCGCGGCGACGATGTACCCGTCGTGCAGGGCGTCGACGGTGGTGACGACGACCGTGTCGACACGCTCGGCGCGGAGCATCTCGGCGAAGCGGTCCGGTGCGTAGACGGCCGCCTGCGGCCGCCCTGCGGCGGCGAGCAGCCGGTTGTGGTGCGCCATGCGCACCCGGTTGGGGTCGCAGAAGGCCGCGACCTCGATGTGCTCCCGGCGGGCGAGACCTTCGGTGAACTGCTGGGCGCGATTTCCGGTGCCGACGATGGCGGCACGTGCGTGAACGGTCATCGCTCACCTCCCTCCCCGCCACTCTGCATGCGCTTGCAAAACACTGTCAAGGGCTCGTCCTCCCTTTCCTGGCAAGGGAATTGCTTGCGCAGGCAGTAGACGGACGGGGGTCGGTTGCGCATGATTGACAGCGCATGCACGCCCTGCCCGGGCGGCGTGCGCACACCAACCCGGGCGGCACCTGCACACCGCCCCGACGCCTCGCCGCGACGCCACCGCACCTCACCCCAGGGAGCCCGGATGGCCCTGTTCGACCTGCCCCTCGACGAGCTCCGCGCGTACCGCCCCGCCCGGGACGAGCCGGGAGACTTCGACGCCTTCTGGAAGAGCACCCTGGACGAGGCGGCAGGACACGACCTGGCGCCGGAGTTCCGCCCGCACGAGGCGTCCCTGACCGAAGTGGACGTGTACGACGCCTCGTTCGCCGGGTGGGACGGGCACCGGGTCAGCGGCTGGCTGCTCGTGCCGCGGCACGCGGCGCGGCCGATGCCGTGCGTCGTGGTCTACCTCGGCTACCACCGCGGCCGCGGCGCGGCGCACGACCACCTGCTCTGGCCCGCCTCGGGCCGCGCCGTCCTGGTGGTGGACACCCGCGGGCAGGGCGCCGCGGACGGCGACCACGCCGGTGCCACCGCGGACCCGTCCGGCGGCGCCAACCCGCAGAGCCCCGGCTTCATGACGCGCGGCATCCTCTCCCCCGAGCACTACTACTACCGGCGGGTGTTCACCGACGCCGTCCGCGCCGTTGACGCCGCGCGCGGCCATCCCGCCGTGGATCCCCGCCGGGTGTGCGTCAGTGGCATGAGCCAGGGCGGCGGGATCGCCACGGCGGTGGCGGGACTGCGCGACGACGTCGCGGCGGCTCTGGTGGACGTGCCCTTCCTGTCGCACTTCCGCCGCGCGCTGGAGATCACGAACAACGACCCGTACCAGGAGATCGTCCGCTTCCTGAAGACCCAGCGGGGCGCCGACGCCGCGGTGTTCCGCACCCTGTCCTACGTCGACGGCAGGAACTTCGCCGCCCGGGCGTCGTGCCCGGCGCTCTACTCGGTGGCCCTGATGGACCAGACCTGCCCGCCGTCGACGGTCTTCGCCTCGTACAACGCGTGGGCCCATCCGGAGAGGTCCATCGAGGTCTACCCCTGGAACGGCCACGAGGGCGGCACGGCGGAACACCGCTCGGCGCAGCTGAGGTGGCTGAAGGAGGCAGGTGTGTGAGGCGGGACCGCCGTCCCGTACGACCTGTCCGCTCCCCCACGATGCCCCGGGAGAACTCGAATGTACCGTCAGACACTCCACGACGGCTGGCGGCTGTCGGCGACCACCGGTCCGGTCCCCTCGCACATCGCGGGCCGGACGGTGCCGGCGCAGGTGCCCGGCAGCGCCCACCTCGACCTGCTGGCGGCCGGGCTGATCCCCGACCCGTACCTCGACCGGGCCGAGGAGGAGCTGGTGTGGGCGCACCGCACCGGATGGCGCTACACCCTCACCTTCGACGCGCTGCCCCTGGCGCCCGGCGAGCGCGCCGACCTGGCCTTCGACGGCCTGGACACGGTGGCCGCCGTCGAGCTCAACGGTCACCTGCTGGGCACCACGGCGAACATGCACCGGTCCTACCGCTTCGACGCGCGCCCGGCGCTGCGTCCGGGGGCCAACGAGTTGGTCGTCTCCTTCCGCCCGGCGCTGGAGTACGCGGAGGAGCAGGAACGCGAGCTCGGCCGCCCCCACAACTACCCGCATCCCTTCAACACCGTCCGCAAGACGGCCTGCAGCTTCGGCTGG
>Ga0123353_10005988_pt1 | contig 16097 bp, 8 predicted proteins | sample TergutLab28metaG_3_FD_92763 | JGI IMG/M metagenome (GOLD analysis project Ga0123353, IMG submission 92763) | Labiotermes labralis P3 segment gut microbial communities from Petit-Saut dam, French Guiana - Lab288 P3 | ecosystem: Host-associated > Arthropoda: Insects > Digestive system > Gut ... | reverse complement strand
GTAAAATAGGAATTGACCAACCAGATAGTTATTCTATTTGGTGCCGTGTTTTCCGGCATGAGACGCTATTTATAGCGTCAAACGACATGTCAGAAAAACAGCGGTCAAAACCCGGGGGGCTAATGCCACCCCGTTCTTTGCCCGGTATCAATCACTGCTTCATTGCAATGGTAAAACGACGGTTGCGTTTTCTGCAAAAGTTACCGTCCTTTCCGGACCGCCCTTGACCTTGTAGGTAATCCGCAAGGTTTTTACGACCTGCGGTGCCACGTCGCCAAAAGCACCATTGTAACTGCCGATTTCGAAGGACGAACTTCCGCCACAAAGTTCGCTCACCTTCGCGGTAACATCGGCGTTTCTGTTGCCAGCCCCGTAAACCGCCCTGACGATTTCAACACCTTCATTGCCGCCGCTAAACCTCGTGAAAAGAGACTCGGCTTGCGTTTTCGTAGCGGCGTTCGTCGTCGCCTCGACCACTTTGCCCATAATAGTCGCGGCTTGCGGCTGGCGACCCTGCATATTTCGGGCAATCGCCACGGCAGTTTCCGCCGCCTTCTCACGGAACGTCGCATTGTCAAGATATGAAGCCGCCATTTCCAATGCTCGCACCGAATTCAGTCGATTAAGAACATCGAAAATCAACACCCGCTCATCGTCCCGATCCGCTAGGTCAAACACCTCTTTGCTCATACTCAACCGCCGCTCTTCCGGCATATCGAACTGTCTCGCAAGCCGAATGTAAGCCCGTAAGCCGCGAATCTTGTAATCTTCCGACTCCTTCGCTACCCGCAAACAGACGGCGGCGAGTTGGTTCAAATCGGGGGGGGAACGCCATTCCCCCAAAATCCGAGTCGCCACATTACGCATCTCGGCATCGGCACCAAAAGCATACTCTTCGACCATCGACAACGCCTTCGTACCGGCAACCTCTTTGAGCAGATCGAGCAACTGCGTTTTCAGTGCAGTGGAAGCCCCCTCCAATACTTTGGCGATTTCCGTAGCGGAATCTTCTTGCGGAAACCGAGTGCACGCCGACTTCAACACGTTGAGAAATTTCGTTGCCTCCGCTTCCGACGATGCTCCCTTCAACAGTCCCAGCATCACTGGCAGGTCTGCGACCCCCGATATTTGCCCCAATGCCGATGTTGTCGCCTCGACGACAGACGCATCAGAGTCTTGCAACGATTTTAGCAGAATCGGCGAAGCCGCAAAGATGCGCCGCTCCGCGACGATATTCGTAAGGGCAACTTTAACCGCTGGTGTTCCGCCGTTGTCAATCGCAGCGAGAATTGCCGCATCAATTCCTTCTGCCGACATTTCGATCAATGCATTCCGGGCGGCATCGGCAACGGATTTTTCAGCCGTTTGGGTCGCCGCCGCAATTAGTATTGGCAACGCGGACGCGTCCCCGACATTACGGAGCGCATCAATTGCTGCCACTCGGACGACAACGGCAACCGATGTGTCCGTTCCTGCCGGGGGCTGTGGTCCTCCCGGAGACACCGGATTTTCTCCGCGCGCAAGTCTTGTGATTATGCCCAGTGCCATTGTGTTCGATGCCGTATCTTGTCGGTCGCCTAGAGCACGTACTACTCGGGCTTGCCGGTAAGGATCCGCTCGGTTGACAAGATAGAGCCCCATCAGTCCCTGCGCAACTGACACTCTCTCATTGCCCGGAAGTTCACGACCTGCTTTCAATCCTACTTCAAACAACCGTCGTGTCAGCGGCTGTCCATCGGCACGGGGGACAATCATTTGTCTATACAGCCAAGTTGATCCTTCCAGTCCGCGTGCCAGTGCCCCTTGATAGATTGCTCCCATTTTTTGGAACTCTCTTGCACTGGTGACGGCGGCGAGAGCGTCATAGACTCTCACGGCGGCGGCGTTGTCCCCCTTTGCTACGAACTGTTCGGCAAAGAGGAAACCGGAATCGATGAAGATCGGATCAAGGTTAGCGGCGGTGAAAAAGGGAATGCCGCCTTCCCCTGCGGTGGTGGCGTAAGCGTAACCGGCGGCACGGCGGACATCAATGTCGGTGTGGGTCAGAAAAGACCTGGCAGCCTCCGCCGAGACGGGATTCGCACGAACGCCGAGCGTCGTCAGAATACCGGCAAGCACGGCGGGTTTCTGGATGGTTTTGAGTGCTTCTCCGAGAGCAACGTCGATTTCCGCACCGGGAATCGTTTCGAGTGCATATCGGGCGAAGAAGCCGTCGATGTCGTTGTCCAATCGGGCAACGAGCACGGGTACTGCCGCCTTGGTGCCGTAGGTACCGAGCCGCTTGGAGGCAAGCATTTTGAGGTACAGCACCGGTTCATCGACTTCGGTGCGTTGCCAGACGCTCAGCAGAATGGTTTCGTCTTGCGTGGACTGGATCGTCCTTGCAATTTCACCGCGATTGCCCCGCAGGTCTTCAGCGGGCACCGTGTGCCACGAGGGGTCTTGGGCAAGCACAAATACTGCCAACAAGGGCAGAAGGAGTAAGGTAAGGATTGTTTGTTTCATGTTTAGTATGTTTGTTAAGGGGGTTAAGGGTTTAGTTTACGGAGCCGCAATCATAAGCCACAATCATACAGATTGCGCATTTCGCCGCGCAATCTTACGATTGCGCTCTGTGTTTTAGACTCGCCACGGCGAGCGCATCGCCCGACTTCGCAATCGGTTGGCGGCTTCGACTTCGGGACCGGTGCCGAGGAACTCTTCTTTGACCGGGTCGAACTTCAGCACGATGTTCGATTCGGAAGCCGATTTTCTCGCCGGACTCAAATCCCAGGCGATTTTGGCACAGTGCGACGCAATATGCGCCATTGCAGCAACATCCGCATGAGAAGCCGGCTCCTTTCGGGACTTAACGCAATCGAGAAATTCCCGAATGTGATTGCCGGGGTCCGTACCGGGGGTTCCGAAGTATTTCAGTTCTTTGCGGAGCGCGTCCGACGAAACTTCCATACGTCCACTGTCGGCGGTTTCGACCCAGCCCTCTTCGCCGACGTACCGGACGGCACAGGTGCCGAGTCCCAACCATTCGTCGTTTCGCATCACGATTTTCACGCCGTTGGCGTAGCGACCTTCCACCCTGGCGGTCTTGTCGCCGTTGGCGTTGTACGTCGCCCAGTATTCAATCGGCACGGTATCGTCGGACTGGTTACCCCACTGACAGAGGTCCACTGTGTGCGTTCCCCATTCGAGAATGCCGCCGCCGTGGAAGTCGTAATGTCCCCGCCAACCGCCGCCAACGTAACTCGAATTGTACGGTCGCCACGGACAAGGACCGAGCCATAGATCCCAATCGACTTCGTCGCGTGGGGGTTCCGGCTGGGCGGGCAACCAATCGTGGGTCGTTCCCGGACTCAATGTGTTGGCATGCACTTCGGTCAGTTTGCCGAGTTTGCCGGTGTGAGCCAGTTTGGCGGCAAGTTGGAAGTTGCCGATGTTTCGGCGTTGCGTTCCCGCCTGAAACACTCGCCCGTAACGGTTGACGGCTACTTCGACCGCACGACTCTCCTGAATGGTGAGCGAGAGGGGCTTTTCGCAGTAGATGTCTTTTCCTGCTTTGGCGGCGACAATGGAAGCCATCGTGTGCCAACGGTCACCGGTGGCGACGAGCACGGCATCCATCTGCTGATTGGCTTCGTAGAACTCGAACATATCGCGGTACATGGTGCAGTCGCTACTGCCATACCGTTGATCGACCATGTTTTTGATGGCTTCCCGCCGGGCTTTCCGTACGTCGCAGATCGAGAGGAATCGCACATCGGGTTGTCGGAGAAATACTCCTAAATCTTCGTTTCCTCGTGCACCGATACCGAGGGCACCGAGAATAATTTGTTCGCTGGGCGGCACGGCACCGTCTTGACCGAGTATTCTTCCCGGCACATAGAGGGGCATTGCTACCGCCGTTGTAGCAAGGGCGGCACCTTTGAGGAACTGCCGCCGATTAAAGGTTGCGTTGTTGTGTATTACCATCTCCGCAAAATCTCCTTTGGGGTTAGGGATCATAAACTTTCCCACCAGTGTAGCAGGTTTTTTTTGAGAATTCAATGGGTGCAGAATTTTTTTTGAATGAAAAACGACGCAAGAGCGACGTGGCGCTAGCCTTTCGGTATTTAGCCGGTACTCCGTGCAAGTAACCGGTGGGCTAACGTTTATTCGCTCTTTTGTACTTCTATGAAACCTTTCGCTTTGAGTTAGGATTTTACTGATTTTTCCGAAAAAGTGTCCCATTCTTCTATGCGAGCTCTTCTATGCGAGCATTTCCGAGGATAGCCCAATTTTGCGGGTTCGAGAGAAAATGGATCGGCTACCCCAACTGTCATCGAGCACACATTGAAGTTGCCCACGTATATGACGAGCTCACCGACCCTTTTCGGGAATTTTCGTTCAATCTGTCAATCCTTGTTCTATGCTGAGTTGATTTTCCGATCTCAAACTGAAAAGCCTTTGCCCCTACTGGAATTACTGGACATGTTTTGACCATTTTTCGATGCTCGACCGCCGTCAATGGGGCGGGGAAAGCAAAAGTACCGCCAAACTTGGATGCACTCGTGTCCCCGAAAACGTGAAGTCTACACTCTCCATTTGCCGATAACCCGAGAGGGGTACGATGAGATTGCTTGCGTCAATAATCGGTTTTCTGCTACTGTCGGGGGTTGTATCGGCACAGTATCGGGGCGCGTTCGTGTCCGGCTATCCCAGTGAACCCATCCGCGGCTACTTTCAGCCGATCATGATTCGGACTCCCGAAGGCACAAGTCTGGCGGGCGTTTCCAAAGGTCAATTCACCGAACGGTTTGCAACCCCCCTCCAAGTTGGACTGCTCGTCGGTTGCGATTATCGACTTCGGATTACCGGCATTCTCTACCATCCCGGCAAAGAACTGTTTCCGACCCTCACGCTCCTTGCCCGAACCTATCCGCCACAAGGTCGGGAGTTTGACTATCCGATAGTCATCAATCTGACGCTCGAAGACCTCGAACTCGCACTCGCGGGGCGGTACATTACCCGGGTGATCTATCTCGAAGACCCGAACCGGGCGTTGCCGGTGCAAACGAGCGACGAAGAGCAACTCTCCCACGACATTCAAGGCGGCGATCCCGTTGTCGTTGCCGGTACGCTGGGATTGCCCGTCGCTATCGTGAGGATTGGCGGACGGATTCCACCTCAAAATGATAATGGGACGCTCAGCCCGGAATTCGCCTTCGGTTCGCCACCTTGGATACGGAATCGGACAACCGTTCCGGCAAGCATTGTCCCGCCCGTACCGGGTCAAACGCCGGTAAATTTGCTTGCAGTAGACCCGGAACTGCAATCCACTGGGCAGTCTGTTCTCGATAGAAGGCAAGAACAGCAACCGAACCCATGGAACCCGTCACACCGAACATCTGTCCCTGGTGGACGTGCCAACGAGTACCTCACCAGCGGTAGTGACTCGGGTATGCCCGTTCACGTTGACGGTTGGACGGTACACAATTTCGGTGCTGGGGAAACAGTCGCCCACTTCGACACACTAGACGGTAAGGTCATCGTTGAACCTTCCAACAGAGTCCACATTTACGCTCCCCGTTTCGGTGCCGTTCGGAAGGTCGAAGGGCTGTTGCACGAGGGGCAAGTTACAGCGTTGGTTGCGGCGAGAGGTCAGCAGGCATCAAGTTACCACGGCGGTACTATGCAGACGAATTTCGCCGAGCAAGAGGCGAGAACGGGACAAGCCCGAATGCAGGATCAACTTCACGGCATTGAAGCACAGCGGCGTAGTGCAGGCGTGGGATCGTCGAACACACTCATCGAGTACGGCAATGTGCAGGTTGTTGACTCGTCAAGCATGATGTTGTTGCAACGGGCTTTCGGTTTCGGTGGGGCGACTCGGACGGCACTCAACCGTGGAGCAATGAATGCCAAAGCGTGGCAGGGACACGAAGGCATCAAGGTGCAGGTCAATGAACTTGCCCCGATGATTATGTCAAATGTCGACGGGGCAGCGTTTTTTTTTCAAGTGCGGGACGAGCAGATGCGAACATCGCAGCTGCGGTTGATCAAGGTTGCTTCGAAGGAGTCGGCACAGCCTGGAGAGGTTGTCGAGTTTACGCTTCGGTTTGATAACATCGGCAATCAACTGATCGGCAATGTTACAATTTTGGACGATCTATCGGGTCGGCTGGAATTTTTGCCCGGTACAGCAGTTTCGTCGTTGGCGGCGGGCTTTGCTCCGCAACTCAATGCGAGTGGTTCGCTGACGATGCGATTTGAAGTTACTGATCCTCTGCCGCCGAATGGCTTCGGAGTGATCCAATTCCAGTGCCGAGTGCGATAACAAGCCAAAACCCGCTATACTTGTCTCGAAAACATTCTTGGAAACCACCCCGATGTTCATTTTTTCAACGTGCCAAGTCGGAGCCGAGGCGATCTTCAAGAAGGAAGTCGTCCGGACATTTCCCGAAATGCGCAGTGCCTTTGCCCGACCGGGCTTCGTTTCGTTCAAAACAGAAACTCTGCCGGACAACTTTGCGGAACGCTCCGTCTTTGCCCGAACCATCGCCGTCTCGCTCGGCAAGGTCGAAACCAAGCTGCACGACCAACTTGCTACGGAAGTTTGGAACACTGCCGCCGACCACCATCTGTTTATCAATCGAGTCCACGTTTTCGGACGTGATCCGTTGCCGACTGGGGAACACGATTTTGAACCACACATCCCAGAAGACTTGGTGTTGCTTCATCGGCAGATCGTCCAGCAATCACCCCAGAGGAAATTTTTGGGTGCCGGTGCGGAAGACATTTTTCATCCTGCCCAGTCCGGCGAAACGGTCCTTGACATTGTCCGAATTGAACCGAACCTGTTCTTCGTCGGTATGCATACCATCACGGACGTATCGCCGATTCATGCTCGATACGCCGGTGGTATTCTGCCGATTGACACAGCGACCGATGCTGTTTCCCGGGCGTATCTGAAATTCAACGAAGGTTTCCTCTGGTCGGGCATTGCTCTCGGTCGCGGCGACTGCTGCCTCGACATCGGTGCGTCTCCCGGAGGTTGTTCGCAATTCTTTTTACGTCAAGGGGTTAGGGTGTTCGGTGTCGATCCCGGCGAGATGCATCCTGCGGTGCTCACTCATCCGCACTTTACACATATTCGTAGCCGGATCAAGGACACGAAGCGGTTGGTGTTCCGCGATGTCCAATGGATTACTGCGGATATGAATGTTGCTCCCAATTATACGTTGGACGTGTTGGAGGAAGCCGTCGAGAGGACGGAGGGTTCGGTTCGTGGTCTCCTTTTCATATTGAAATTGACGCATTGGGACCTTGCCGACAAGTTACCGATGTTACTCGACCGTATTCGCACTTGGGGCTTTGCCGACGTTCGTATGAAGCAGTTGGTGTTCAATCGGCAAGAGGTGATGGTGGTTGCGAGGCACACAAAGGCTTTCGCTTGAAAGTAGTCGCTAAGCGATTGGAGCAACGGGGTTGTGGTTGGATACAGCATCACAAACAGGAAGCGTCAGAAAATTGGTCGGCGGTTGCCCCAAAAATCCTATTGACAAACCGTTTTCGTTACGGTATTCTGTTTTCTATGCTTGAAATCAAAAACTTAAAAAAATCGTACACCCTTCCTGACGGCGAAGATTTGCCGATTTTGGAGATTCCGACCTGGGCAGTCGATGCCGGAGAACAAGTCGTCGTCGTCGGAGCAAGCGGTTGCGGAAAGACAACCCTGCTCCATATCATCGCGGGAATTTTGCGTCCGACCTCGGGACACGTTCTTATTGACGGTTGGGACACCCCGATTTTGACCGAGGCGGAACGGGATCAGTTCCGGGCGAGACGAATCGGTTACGTCTTTCAGACATTCAATCTGTTACAGGGTTTTACTGCGTTGGAGAACGTGATGATCGGTATGACGTTTGCCAGTTCACGCAGTGATCGAAATAGGGCAAAGGACTTGCTGGACAAGGTGGGGCTGGGACATCGTTTGCATCACAAACCGGCGCAACTTTCGGTGGGAGAGCAGCAACGGGTTTCGGTGGCAAGGGCATTGGCGAACAAGCCGAAGTTGGTACTTGCGGACGAACCGACGGCAAACGTCGATGTCGGCAATCAACAACAGGTCATCGACATGTTGCGGAACACTTGCCAAGAGGAAAATGTCGCCCTGATTTTGGTCACACACGCTCCCGAAGTTGCCAAGCAGTTTAGCCGAGTCGATAAACTTGCCGAAGTCAATTTGGTCGTTGCCAAAAAGGCTCCGCAGAGCGCGTGAAGAAACGATTGGCAGAAGAGGAAAACAAATATGATATTAAGACCTGTTGTGTATCTTTTTTTGGCGATTTTAGGCTTTGCGGTTTTGTTGCTTGTGCCCGTTTTGATTGCACGCAGAATCGTGTGGTTGATCAGGAGGGATCGCAACCTACAAACCAAGATCGACGACATGAGACGCGAATTGGAGGAAGGGCAAGGGGAACGAGATTAATACAATCAGAGCCGCAATCATAAGATTGCGCGGGGTTCGCGTGAACAACACGGGCAATCTTATGCTTGCGGCTCTGTTTCTGATAGGAGGAACACACATGAAAGTAGGAGTCGGATACAGTGATAACCCTGAAACCACCACGGCGGGGGTACAGGCAGTTGAAAGTGCAGTGAACCAATCGGGTCGTACTGATCCGTGCGATTTGGTGCTTCTGTTCTCCACCGCTCAACATGATCCATCAGTTTTGCGGGAAGCGGTGGTCTCCGTCGTTGGAGGTTCTGTACCGATCTACGGCGGTGGAGCCGCCGGAGTCATCACCAACGAACACTTCGGCTATGCTGGCGATCAAGTCGGTGCCGCTTGCATCTGGCTCGACAAGGTGAAGTGTGAAGTCCTCACGGAAGGCGGTCTCAACGACGGCGAAGAAGCAACAGGCATCCGGCTGGGCAAACGGCTTGCCGAATTAGGAACGACACAAGACTCCCCCGTCATGCTCTTTTACGATGCGGTGGACACAACCAATGGACTTCGCCTGATGATGGCAACATGGCTCTTGGATGGGCTCGAAAAGGGACTCGGCTTCTCTCCCGATCTCGCCGGAGTCGGTATGATCGGCGACCTCACTTGTAGTCCGACCGAACAATGGGTCGGCGACACCATCGGAAAATCGAATGCCATCGCTCTTGTCTTCTCCGGCGACATTCGCATGGACAGCGTGATCATTCACGGTTGCCGACCTGCCACCCAATACTACACCGTTACCAAAGCCGCAGGACCGGTGATCCTTGAAATCAACGGCGAACCTGCCATCCCGTTCATCGACAAACTACTTGACTCGGCAATTTCACCGGAGCAGTATCCGTTCTTTCTGATTTTCGGTATCAATCACGGCAACCGATGGGGAGAATTTCGCGAAGACGCTTACGCCAGCCGACTCTGTTTGGCAATCGATCCGCCGAGCAATGGAATCGTCATGTTCGAGCCGGATATGGTCGAAGGGACCGAGTTTCAACTGATGTTTCGGTCTTTGGAACTCGACTATATTAAGCCGAAGATCGACGAGGTTTTCGAGAGACTCGATGATCGTGAGCCTGTGTTCGGTTTCTTTATCGACTGTGCCGGACGTTGTGCGGGTTATGCCGGTGCTGATCGGGAAGATGCGGTCTTTGTTCAACAGGCAGTCGCGGGACGGGTTCCGATACTGGGGCTTTATAACGGCGTGGAAATCGCTCGGCTCGGCGGTCGCCCCAGGGGGCTCGACTGGACAGGGGTCTTTTGCCTCTTCTCTCAAAGCAAGGGCGGGTGCGGTATGGACTCCCAACAAGCGACATCCAAGACGAAGTGGGATTCGGACATCATACCACCGTCGTCCAAGGAAGTACCCGTGGAAGCAATGGTGCGAATCAGTGAACAAAACGCTGCGAAAGTTTTAGCACTTGATATTGCATCAGTGGGGATTCGCCTCGAACTGGAATACAAACGCCGGGGATTTGCGCTGCTTGCCGAATTGGCGGCATCGTTACAACAAAACACCGGCGACGAAAACATATTCCTTCACGTTGCCAAACGTATCAATGCGGCACTGAATATGCAACGCACCGTCGTCTTGAAAAAGAACGACAATGGACGTTTCTCGGCGATGGTCTTGCAGGGGTATTCGGCAAACGGAAAAGCCGCTCTTGCAGGACGGCATATTGAAGTTCCTGCCGAATTGCTTGATCCGATTGATCCGGTACTTGTAACAGGAGCCGATTCGGCGGAGCGGCTCCAAGAACTTCGGGCACTGCTTGGGGTGACTTATTTCATTTCCTCGCCCGTCATGTTACAAGGGGATGTCTATGCCATTCTGATTACCGGTCGTTTGGTTGAGGCTCCTCCTTACCTCGTGCGATTGAGCCACAGTGATACGGAAACGGTACAAGCACTCAGTGCTTTTTTGGCATCTGTGCTAGCGGGACAGCATCTGCTTGCTGCCGAGGAACGAAACCGGATTATGGTCGATTCGATGCCGACGTGTTGCCTTTTCTGGGATGAAAACGGAAATCTGACTGACTGCAATCGGGCGGCACTTTCACTCTTTGAATTATCGAGTCAGTCAGAACTGTTCGAGCGGTTTCTCTCGTTGGAACCGGAATTTCAGCCGGATGGCACCCGGTCAGCAGATATTGGTGATGAACCCATCAAGAGAGCGTTCATCACCGGTCATGAACGGTTCAACTACATGCACCAGACGGCAATTGGCACACCGCTCCCGGTGGAAACCACTCTGATTCGTGTTCCGAAAGGAGAAGGCTATACATTGGTGGGATATCTCCGGGACCTGCGGGATCAGGATGCCGCCGCAAAATATGCCAAGGCGAGAAACGAGTTTTTGGCATCGGTCAGCCACGAAGTCCGAACCCCGCTGAATGCCATTCAAGCAATGGTACTCGCAGTCGGCGACATCGAGAATCTCAATGAAAGCCAACAAAACCTTATCGATCAGGGCACGCAGTCGGTAAGACTCTTGACCTCGGCGATTGAAACGATCTTGGATTTTTCCAAACTGGACTCCGGGCAGTTGTCCTTGGAGCCAGTCGAATTTTCGATCAACGATTTGGTGGAAAGTATCAGCGAACTGGCAAGCACGGATGCCGGCGACAAGTCATTGTACCTCCACACTATGATAGAACCCGACGTTCCCGAATGGGTGCTAGGAGATTCCGTTCGGTTACAGCAGGCGTTGTTCAACATCGTCATGAATGCGGTCAAGTTCACGGAGACCGGTGGTGTGGACATTCATGTATTCCGGGAAGAGAACAACCACGACAACGCGGTCTCCCTGAAATTTGAGATTCGAGATACCGGTATCGGTATCAGCGAAGAGCAAATGGCAGATTTGTTCAAGCCGTTGTTTTCCGGTAATACGACTTATACCCGAAAGCATGCCGGGCTTGGTATGGGGCTTGCCGTCAGCAAGAGTTTGGTAACACTTATGGGAGGGCGACTCGCTTGTGAAAGCCGGTTGGGTGAAGGCAGTACCTTTAGCGTTAACCTTTCCTTACCTGTTGCCAAAACGAAGGCGGCTCGTGAAGAAACCGACAAGGAATCGTTACGGGGAATGCGCATTCTTGTTGCCGAAGACAACGCAATCAATCAAATGATTATAAAGGAATTGTTGTCCTCTGCCGGTATTGAAGTTACAATAGCGGACAATGGGCTCAAAGCACTGGAAAAACTACAAACGAACACGTTCGATCTTGTCCTGATGGACATTCAGATGCCGGAGATGGACGGCTTGACGGCAACGATGCAAATTCGTTCGGATCATCGTTTTGCGGACTTGCCGATTTTGGCGATGACTGCAAACGTCGGAGCAGAACATTTGGAGGAGAGTATGGCAGCAGGAATGAATGCCCATCTCACCAAGCCCGTCGATGTGAACAAGTTGTATGGTGCCCTGAAAAAATGGGGCGGGAAAAGGTAGATAAAGCATGAAAAGCGAAACAAAAAAACCGGAAAAGAGAAGGAAGCGACCGTTTTTAACAACATTGGGCGTACTGATCGTATTCCTAATCGTTGTGCTCATCGCAGCACTGGCGTTGCCGCCGGTGGCGTTGCGGTATGTCTTTTCTCGCGTCGAAGCCGAAACGGGCATTACTGTTACGTTCGACAAAGCGTACCTCTATCTTGATGATGGCTCGTATTTATACATCGAAGGTCTCGCCATCAAGCGGCAAAAACATCACAGTAGTAATCTTGACTTGAAGGTGGAGAGTGTCCGAATGCCCGCGATGTTTCCCGCCGATTTTTACTCCCCCGTGCTGTACGTTAATGGACTACGTGGCACCATCGAAAGAGTTGGTAGCGAACCGGCAAAGAAGGAAAATGATAAAGAAGAAAGGGCATCGCAAAAGTTTGACCTCAAAGCACTACTCGTGCGCGATGTCCAGATCGATTTCATTGACAGAACTCTTGAAAAGCCGTTTCAGACTACGATTCAAGTCGAGTATTTTTTCGTCCATCAAGTCGGGCAACCATCCCTCTACAAACGAACATTATTGTTTGAACCGTATGAATTTATGGGGGAAGGTAAAATTGGCACTGCACAGTTTCGTTCTGTGGGCATATCCATGAATCCCAGTCCGCCCCTTCACCTAAAGTTGACCGAAGTGCCTTTCGATCTCTTGTCTCCCTATGCGCCAGTGCTGGACGACATCTTTGTCAAAGGAAGCATGAACATCGAAGTTCACGATATTACTAACGAAACGCAAAAGCGGGTTTACGTAAAAATCTGGTTGCAGCCGGACTGCAAGATCAAATCGGCGAATGAAATTCTCGCTCCTGCGATTCAAGCAGCACTTCGGCAGTTGGATCAGAATTCCATGCCGGAGTTGCCTGATGTACGAAAAAAAATCGAACGCTTGAAAACTTCGGCGGAACCCATACGCGCCGAGTTGGATCGAGCAACCCGAGTGCTTGACTCATTGCGAGTACTTGCCCCCCGTGAGGTACGTGACGAATATGATAAGATCAAAAACCAATACGACAAGGCAATGTGGGCTTACGACGAATGGAATGCCAAGTTCGAAACATTCGTGCAGGACTTGGATCGAGCGAAGAACCGCATTGTCGAAAACACGTTTCAAGCCTTTATCGATGCCGACGTACCGATAGAAGTGAAGTTGCAGGAAGTGGATGGTGAATGGCAATACGATGGCTACGCCGTGGTGATCGGCTTGGTCGAAAGGAATTACCAAACGATCCTTGCCGCCGAGTTCCAAAGGCGTTTTCAGGAAATTCAGGATGCAGTGGAACGGTTGCTTGCACCTTAAATCGCAAGAGCGGCGCGGCGCAAGCCCGCCGGTTCCCAACGGACGACGTTCTCGCGGGGGGCTTGCGCCGCCCCGCTCTAACGCGGAGTACCGGCTAAATATTACCGTCCGAGCAGGCTCAACATATAGTTCGGTATCTGGTTCGCAATGCCGAGCGTGTTCATGTTCGCTTGCACCAAAATCTGTGCCCGAGTAAGGTTCGATGTCTCCACCGCAAAGTCGGTGTCCCTAATCTGACTCTCCGCTTCCGTCAGTGCCGTAAGCGTATCATTGAGCACATTGATGTTGGTCTCCAGTGTCGCCCGTTGCATCGTTCCCAAACGTCCACGGATCGACGTAATCGCCAAGAGCGACTCCTCCACAATGCGGAACGCCTTGTTCGTGTCGCCACCCTGGGACGCATCCAAGGCGGCATCCATACCGGAGCGAAGTTGATTGAGTACCCCCGTCGGTCCGCCAAGCATCACCGTGTTGATACTGCGGATACCCATCGTGATCTGTTGCCGCGACACCACATCGGGACCGACTTGGAACGTCGCACCGCCGCCATTGATCAGGAAGTTCGTCGCATATCCCTCCAATGTACCGGCATACTCCGAGAACGTAAAGTTCAGCGACAACGACGAAGTGTTGAGCGACACATCCAAACCATTCGCGGATGCTTTCACGCCGTTGACCAACACATCCACGTTCTTGCCGAACGCCCGTTCGACATTCTGTCCAGCACTGTTAGAGACGGAAAAGGTCGTATTGCCGCCATCGACTGCTATCGCTTGCACATCGACAAACTGATCGCTACCGTACTCTCTTGACCGGAAAATCAGAAAGTAATCTGTCGCATCCGAACCGAAGAGCAACTTTGCACCATTCAGTTCTCCCGGCGGCTTCGCTCCCCCCGTAGTAAAGAGCGTATTGTCATCGGGATCAATCAAACCGGAGCCGTTGCCGAGTTGCTCGATATAAAATCGGTTCCTCGTGCGCGGGTCGGCACCGATCAACTGCTGAATATCATTGGCAGTGGTTACGCCAAACTTGACATGGACCGTAATCTTCTTCGTCACCTCGTCATAGATGAGCCGCAAGCCGTTTTCGGTCGTGCTGTTCGGTGTAATCAAATTGCCGCAGTCGTCCCGCATCAAACCGGAGTACGGATCACTGTCGCACGGATTGATGTCGGAACCGAAAACCAAGTTGTCCGCAAACCGACCCGTTACCGAATTGTCGTTGACGTATTCAATCGTGAATCCATCCCACTCGGGTCCGAGGATTTTGGCGATCATCTGATACGAGGAATTGATCCCCCGTTGCGAAGTCATGATTCCCGTCGAATACTTGGCAACATAGTGCTGCTGTTCAGAATTGTCATTCCAACCAACAAACTGAATGTCATTGATAATCCACTCATCGCAATCGCCTCTTGCAATCGTCGGTTTAAGCAAACCATTTCCGTAAGGATCGGCACACTCGTCCCAGACAGCCCCTGCTGGTCGGACAATACTGACACTGACGTTGTCAACCAACGCGGGGTCGAGCGTGTTCCACCACTTCGCCAAGTCCGCCGCCGTCGTGGTGACATTCCCTGCCTTATCCGTCGCTAAGTGTACCGTAATCAGAGCAGGCTGCACCAGACCGCCGCTCGTCACAATCGGACCATCTTTCACGAAGTCGATCTGTTTTCCATCGGAACCTTGCGGCGTGTTATAGGCTTTTGCCGTGAACATCCTGCCGACAACCGCATCGTTGTTAATGAGTCGGACAATGTCTTCCTGCGTCGGTGCCCGATAGGGACGTGCATCGCCGGGTCCGCCGGGTCCTGCATTGGCATCAGCAAGCCACACGGTTACGGTCCCACCCTTGTAACCACCGGTGTCCCCCGTATTGGCAATACTCACGAAACGAGCGGCAGTCAAGCCGATGTCACCCAACGTGCCGGTACCGTTGTTCAGCGGGTCCTCCGAATACGAGAGTTCCGCGTTGAAACCGACGTTCGCTTTGTTGATGGCTTGAATAATGTCATTCGTCGTAATCGAATTCGCCTTCGTGCTGTCAATCGAAATGCGGAGTTGTCCCGTTTTGGAATCGAATGTTACATTCACGGGATCGGGATGGGTGTAGTAATCATCGAGCCGCATCATGATGTCAACGTTATTGTACAAGTCTCCGCGTTCCGTAGCAGTAACGAAGAACGCCGAGTTTGCAACTACTTGATTCGTAGTTGCATTCTTGAACGTCGCCTGTGCATAAGCAAAAGATGTACCCGGATCATACTCGACCCAGCCATCTCTTCGGTCGGGAGCCAACAAACCATGCGCATCTTCCCCCACCCGCTTGAAAACGAACTGCACATCATCGTACGCCCCCCCTTTCAGGGCAGACGTAATAGTCAAACTGGCTCCGCTATCTTGAGCAGTCAAGACGGCTTGGGCGTTTCCAACAATAGCAGGCACCGTCGTCCGGTCAATGTACAATTCGCTGTTCGGACCATCGACGACAAACCGGATATTCGGCGAATTCCGATCACCGAGAAATTGCAATGCCGTGCCATCATTCGGATTACCATAGTAGGCAACCTCTTCAAATGTGGAGACCGCGTAGAACCCATGATTCCCTGGTGCGAGTGATGCCGTGATGACCGGTATGCCGCCAGCATCGTAGTATTTGCCCAGTTTATTTTCTGCGGCAAGTTCTGCAATCATTTCGGGACACATCATCCCCCCCCAGAATGCCGAGTTATTGAGAGCCGTAACAAGTTCCGCCGCCGTGGTAATCACATTCCCGCCGGTAACGCCGCCACCGAACGCCTGTTCAAAGGCGGTCTT
>Ga0123353_10005987_pt1 | contig 16097 bp, 12 predicted proteins | sample TergutLab28metaG_3_FD_92763 | JGI IMG/M metagenome (GOLD analysis project Ga0123353, IMG submission 92763) | Labiotermes labralis P3 segment gut microbial communities from Petit-Saut dam, French Guiana - Lab288 P3 | ecosystem: Host-associated > Arthropoda: Insects > Digestive system > Gut ... | reverse complement strand
TCGGAGCAAACTTGGCGGCGGAGTATCCCAACAGGAAAGTATGAATTCCAAGCAACACAACCACGAGCATCCAAGATCGTCCAAAGGGACGAATAGGCTCTGGTGCCAGTGGGGGCGAAACCGAATCGTTCATATCTCTAATCTAATCCGCGTTGAAGAAGGCGATATATGGGACACTGAAAATAACCTCGCCGGACTCATTCGTGCCTGTAATTGTTCCCTCGATCAGTTGGTTTTCCCCTTCGGCAGTCGGGGTCATGCGGGATGTCAGCATGAATCGGTTGGTGCCTTCATTGGATTTCTCAAAACTGACCTGAATATAAGGATGGTCTGCGGTACACTTGATCTTTTCTACGTCAATGTTCGGTTTCTTGAAGGTCAAGGTGCATGTCCGACTGATTTCATTCGTGGTAACTCGTCCGAACACGATGTTCGACGGAACGATCTCGACATCGCCGGAAAGATAGCCCGATACCGGAACCTCAACCACCTGCTCTTCATCCCCTTTTTGAACGTGAAACACAAGTTTCGACGAAAGGTTGCCAGGTTTTGCCCCGTTGCCCGTCCACTCGACTTCGTAGTAATCAATGGCTTTGATACTCTGCGATTTGAGTTCCTTCGAGGTTTCGATGGGCTTGGATGTCAGTGTAAGCCACGGAGCGTCACATTGCACCGATGTAACTTTGGCATCGGGGAAACCTGCCGCCATGACATACAATTTTGCCTTTTGCGGTTCGCTGGTCGAAAGATTGCCGAGACTGATCATTTCAGGGTCAGTCCAAACAGCCCGAACCGTTGCACCAATGTCGGCAAGAACGAGGAGGGTTTTCGGCTCCGCATCCCAGAACGTGGCTTGTTGTGGTGTCGCTCCCCGCTTGCCGGTGGTGTTGAATTCCAATTCAAAAATACCCGTCTCGCCCGGTAAAATTTCCTGCGGCATTGTCTTGACATGCAGGCAACCACCACAGGACGTACTGCTATGACCAAAGGGCATCGGCTTGTCCGTTTCGTTTTTCAGTTCAAGCGAACAGTTCAATACCTCACCGGCATTGACATCGCCAAAATGGTGTTTGAGAAAAAATGACCTTGCGAGTGTGCTCTTGGCTAGGGCGGCTGGCGGTTGTTTCGTTTGAGGTGCTGGTGTTGATTCTGTTTCTTGTTTTTTACAAGAGACAATCGAACATGCCAAAATCAGAAGGATGCAGGCAATGGGTGGTACTTGGGGTGTTTTTTTGTCTCTTCTTCGGTTGAGAAACCACAAGAAAACAATGATAAAGAGTATTGTCGGGGCGAAGAGAACGGCAAAATCGCCGAGTGCCCGATAGAAGGGGGAAATGCGAACGACAAGTGCAACTCCGTCCCAAACATCGGCAATTTCGCCGATTAGTTTGCGCTGATGTAGTTCGGGATAGTCGATTAAATGGATCACTTGGTCATTGTCTTGAACCCCGATGGCACAGACGGCATGGTCGATCTCGTCGGTTCTTTTTCGCGTGGCAAGGATAACGACAGTCTGGCTATCCATGAGCAGATCGGTAAGTTGCCTCGGTGTCAATCTGATGATTTGAGCATCAATGCCACGATAGGAACGAAGTGCCTTTTGGAGATTGTCGAGCGGCAAAAATTCCCCCTGTACCCAGCCGCATCGTTCTGCCATTTCGTCGAGCGAGGTTTCAACACCCAACGTGTGCAATGCGAGAACTGCCGCAATGGGACCGCAAGCGGTTTTATAGTGCTCATCTTCCAGTGTTGGCATTTTGCCTTGCACGGGAAAAATCAAGAAAAGGCACGGAATCAGAAAACAGGCAATTCGTTTCATTCGGAAATTTTACATTGAGGCACGATACTTCCGATATTTTATGATAATCCATATGAGAATCAAGACGATGCCAACCGTCATGCTAATGTATTGAAATATCCAGACACGCTTGCTCTTGGCAGTTTCCTTGAGGAGAGCATTGATTGAGGCTCGATCATTGTATCTATAAGTCATCTGATTTTTTCCATCTGAAACCAATGCGTTACTGGGAATAATATCTGTAAAAAAACTATCGGGCAAATCAGTATTGACATGCACATCAGTAACTAATACTGAATCTCGTAAAATTAAACGACCTTCGTGATCATAACCCTCAGACAAAATCTCTTGTGGGAGCCAAATACCATTGCCATAAGACCGCAAATCGTGGAGTGTGGCTCTAAATACAATATATCTCCCTACTAAAACAGTAACCCCTGCTGAATTTTGAGATATTTTTGGAGCATATTCTTCAAACCTGACCAATGAGTAGTCTTTATCCACATCCAAGAATGCACTATGATTACCATTTGCAACTAATATGCAGCTGGAACCATTGATAACCTCGCCCTTTTCAAATGTTATCGGAGGGTAATAGGGCTTTCCGCGACCATCATCTCCTTCAAGAAACATTATCATATCTAAAGTTGGATGCGGAAAACCATATAACTTTGTGTCAAAAAGACCAGCTCGCGTTACAGGCATGTTGGAGTCCAGAAAATATCCTGCCAAATTGTGATCAGAGGAGGAAATACCTGCCTGCGGCATATCACCGGCAGCCTCACGAAGATGAACCATGTTTATACCGTCAAAAACAATTGTATTTGATTGCTTCTTCCCCGAAACCAAATCGCGACTTTTTATGAGTACTTTACCGCCACTTTTCGCAAATTCGCGTTCAACCCAATACAATATCTCGCTGTTACCGCCCTTTGCAAGCGATGTACTCTTTGTTGCGTATTTTAGGTGGTAGTTATCTAGTGAATCCCTCTTCGATTGAAAAATCTTACACAATTGGTTCGTTGTAATTGCGGGGGACTGACATTCCAGTATTTTTTTTTGAAGAACGCCATAATTATCAAACGTCAAACTCCCCATATCCATACCATCCTGCCTTATTCTCTGGATCAAGGAAAAAAAGTCATCTATGGACGGTGGATGACCATGAGTTTCTCTAAACCCTTCTATTTCACCAATTGCTTCATTGAGACTCACAGCCTGCTTGCCTATGTCTGCTTTCGCATCGTGCAAAAAAAGTTGCGACGCTAGAAATGACAGCGTGAATACAACCTGAAAAAAAAACCTACGAATAAAAAACACAAAAGCACTCATAAAAAAAACCACGACCTACGCCGCACAACCACTGTCGCTCTGCATAGCAACAATACTTTACCAAATGAAAAGAAGATAACCAACACACAAACTGTGTACCACCGCATAGCCACCCGGGCTTTGCTCTCTCCAAAAAACAGCGGTGTAAACGCCCTGTATCCCCCCACACATCAACCTCAGGATTGAGGCTACCCTTACGGTAAAAGTAAAGACCTAAACCCGAGCCCCCTGACCCTGCAATTTAGCAAAATAGACAAACTGCTGACACGCAAGTGACCAAAATTTCCACACAAAACCCTTAAGTTGAAGCACACGCTCACCCCCCAACACCCACCATTTTTCTGCCAATGACCACACGACCACACATCCCTGGTGTCCTCCAAGAGACACCCACAAATAAATACTAACAAGATGAATTAATCGATGAGTAATAGTTGCTCTTTGATCGTTGAATTCCACCTTGTCCACATGCAAGACCGCCGGGACCGGTAGGTCCTCCTGGTTTCGGCAACTGCGGGAGACAATCGTAATAAAAATGTACTGGGCAGGCATAAGACCCATTTCCATAGCTCTCCCCTCCCTCATCGCTACCCGTAGCGGCAGAATTAGAAAAGCCATTTCGAGCACCGTTCGCTTCGCTGGGCTGGCACTTTCCGTTGGAATCCGTCAACCCACCACAACCCTGTGCTTTCAGCTCACAGACATCTGACTGATCAACAGTCCCTGAACATGCCCCAACAACCGTCACATCAATACTTTGCGACGAAAACTTCGCCTGCGAGACCGTCTGCCCAGCGAACACGAGTCCGAAGACTCCTACGATAACCAACCCTGTGATAATGACATCTGCTCTTTTCATGATAACCTCCTCTTGAACTGAGAACTGCCCGGCACCACTGCCGAAGCAATACGTCGCATCCTACCCGAGGTGGAAACGCGTGTCAATAGGCATTTTGAAATATTCTTGAAAAAATTCGGGCTATGCTACCAGAAATTTCGCTGAAACCACTTGTTTTCAAGCGTAGAAAAACCTTAGGTTTTTTTGAAGAATTTTTGTGTTTCTGGACGATTTCTGTTTGCTGAAAGTTTTTTTGGCGATTTTCTTGCCGTAAGTGCTTGTTGTTGTTGACGTAAAGTCAAAACGGAATTCGTTTGAAAATTACACAAATGCGCCTAACTCATTTATAAGCAATGGGTTACAGTTAGAAATTCCTGTCAGAAAATCCCTCACCCTAACCCTCTCCCAGCGGAAGAGGGGACTTTGGATGCGTTCCACGGCTCTGTTTTCTGGCTTGATCCGGTCACTCCGCTGCGCTGCGTTCCCGGTTTTCATGCACTTGGTCATGCCAGCGTTTGAGTGCCGACACCGCATGGCTCAAACCACCGAAGTCGAAGTGAGTATTGGGTATTTGGACAGATTCCACGTTTCGATACGTTTGCCTGTATGTCGCACTGGTAATACCGGCTAAAAAATCAACTGCACGAACCACCCAGTCGTTCCGGCAATAATCTTCGCCCAAAAATGTTATCCATTCCAATGAATGTCCCGTATAGTAAATGTCATAATGCTCTTGTGTCGGCGAGCCAAAGGTCATTTCAGGGAGTTCGAAGCCGCCATCAGGACGCTGCGATTGTTTTAGCATAACCAACGCCTCGAACACTTGCCGTTCTAGTTCTGACCAAAGTCGGGCGATTGCTCTGTCCTCTAAAAATTCCTTTCGGGCATAGACATTTGCCAGGGCACCGAGACGATGCGTTCCGTAACAGGTTCTTTCCGGCGTGTCCAACAACTTTTCCAGTAGCATTGCCAACGTCATCGTTTCGCCGAACTTGTTTTGCCAAGTCCTGCCCGGCTCCAAGAATTTTGCGTAAGCCGACACTGTGAAAGCCAATTCGCTCGTCGTTCTTGCCTCCAACAGCGAACGCTCTAAAACATTCTGAAACGCGTATTCCTTGTCATCTATTGTCAGCGGAGCGTCCAGTGTGCCGCCTGCCAAGCCGAAATAGAGCAAAAACTGATCCGGGTGATGCTCCTGCATAAAATAGGGGCCTGACTGACGCGGATAAGGCAAACCGCTTCGCAAAATGAATGCTCTATCTGCTTGCGTGTCGGAACGTTGAATGACGGCAAAAATACGATCCAAATTTTCATTTGCAGTTTTTCCATCCCGATAGTTCGGATAGGCATTACCGCCGTGCATCAGCAGTGCGTGAAACGCAATCCAGTTCGGCAGATATTCCAGCAGTCTTTCCGCATAGACCAGATTGAGCACCCTTGACACTTTTTGCAAAGTCTGCTCAAGTTCGTCCGACTGAGAATGGGCAAGTATCTGACGCAACTCGGCATTGCCATCTCTGTAGTCAACACTTCGTTGACAGCCCACACAGGCGGCAAACGTCAACGGAAAAATTGTCAAAAAAGACCGTCGCGATAGGGTCATTGTGGAGTCTCCGTGTTGGTTTTACCGTGTCGAAAAAGCGGATACTGGGATGGTCAAGGAGAAGGATTCGCCACATTCTACCACGCCATCAATTATCACTTCCACATCGCCAGTTTCAAGTATTGTGGGGAGAATCGTCAATTCGACCGACTGTTTACGGTTGAAATTGTCTGACAGCATACGACATTGTATAGATTCTCCGCCCAAAAGCGACATGATCCTGATTGGCATATTGGCAACGTGCCGGATGGCGACGGTGAATGTTCTCGGTTGCTCCGCGATAACAACGCTGACCTGCGGCGGCGAGGCAAAGATGGTGGGCTTGAACTGTCCGGTACATCGTACTGTTTGCGTAAAGATTTCATCTCCACCGTTGACAAGCATTTCGATGGTGAGTTGTGCGGAAAACGTTCCCTCCTTGTCGGAAAAGACAGTGAACCGAAACGATTTTTTGTCCTCGGCAATCACAATGTTTTTGATTACATCGTTGTCGGCAACGACGTTTGAAATCACCGTTCCCGCGTCCGCTGATCTCATCCTGACTTCTCTGGGATTGCTGACGCTTCCAACAGGAAGAAAGCCGAAATCAATCATCACCGGCGAAAGTTCTGCCGGTTGCCTCACCTCGGCACAGATATAAACCGAAAAATCGATGTCGTGGTAATCAGGCGACGCACAGCGAACGTGCGTTACGCTTTTTCCTGTGCTACCGGTAGCCGTATATTGGATCGGCAGTTTGTCCTTCGCTCTGGGGTCAAGGACAATATCCGGGACTTGAACCTCGGCTGGCTTTGAATTCGGATTGCTGATTTCGATACCCGACAGAGTGATCGGCTTGTTGGTGATGGATTGGACGGGAATTTCAACAGTATGCGTTGAACCGGGACGAATTGTTCCCAGAAAAACCATTGGATTGTCCAGAAAAATGACAGATGGTTCCGCTTGGACAGCAATTCTCTCTGTTTTGAAGCCGGTGAACGCATCCTTGATTTGTGTTCGGCTCAACGGAACAACTTGTACGTTGTCGAAATTGGGCAATTTCAACGAAGTTTCTCCCAAATTTTCCGTCAAGGAAAGCGGTTGACGACTGATCGGGTCAATGGCAACAATTGGTTGCCAATCGGTTCCCGTTGTGAACAGGATTTCAACGTCCTTTCGGATTGCCGCCATGAACGGTTCCGATTCCTGAAAGGCTGACCGGGTGCTCCATTCGTTCAAGGCAACAATCATGAGATTATCTGTACCACAAGCAAGGAAATCTACGTGAATTCCCTCCTGATTACACGAATAGACAATATCGACCGGCTTGCTGATCCCCAGTATGGGTTTCATTGATCGGACAAGAGCAAGGATGTCTTCGACACCTTGTCTACATTCTTTGATCGTGTCTTGATCACCTTTTTCGTGGGCTGTCAGGAAAACTCCATGACTTCCTGCTCCAATTGCTCCCCAAGTCATCCATTCCAAGTCTTTAGGGGAGGGGTGATGGTCGTTGTCAAGGATGACCGAGCCTGCCCAGGGTACGGGTAACTGCCGCATGTGTTGAACATACTCGAAAAACTTTTTGGATTTCCCAAAAGTAGCCGGAATAAAAGGAATCGTTTGTCCCACCGTGATAAAATCATTGCAATGCGCAAGTTGCCGCACGATTGTTGGATTCGTGCCTTCGTGTGGGTAGACGTAAACGGGAATTGATGGATCAATTGAAACGACTGAATCGTATCGTCGGATGAATTCCAGTATTTCAGGGCGATTGCGTAGTCCGCCGTAAAATGTACACACACCGCCTTGTAACCCCTCTTCTTGGTCAATCTCATACGGGATACCATATTGGACATCGCAAGAAAACATTTGCATATCGAAGTAGCCAGCCGGGATAGTATGTCCCGAACGGAGCGGTTCCAGTCGCCGAAAGTCAAAGTCAAAACGATGTGTCTTGCCGTCGTTGATGCGGATGTTTTTCACAGTTACGGGGCGCACGTCGTCATCGTAATTGTGCAGGTCTGGCGGGAATGGCTCGGATGGAAAGGTCGTTTTGGCTGTAACATCCACGCCATGAAGCAAAACCCTTTCAATGACCGCCGGGCACTTGCGGAAATCTGCCTCGTTGTAAATGTTCAGGGTGATCGAGTCTGGTGTGTATTCCAAATCGACTGGACGCATGGTTTTTTCATACTGCGTTCTATCGGCAACAAAAGCATAAAATACTTTTGCACAGCCGCCATACATTATTTCGCTGTCCCAAGTGAGGGTTACACAAAGCCGTTCGCCGCCGTCAAGTTTACGTGGAGGCATGATTTTCAAACAGACGAAGATACATCCATCGACAGTTGGCAGAACGGAATAATCGGAAACAATAGCCTTTTCGCCGTTGATTGTGATATTTGTAGCGGCGATTTCCTCTTGCGACAAATGTTGTTCTGGCGTAAGGTACACGTACATCGATGAAAAATCTTCGTTGAGGTAAATGTCTTTGATCCAAATGCAAGTCGGTTTAGCGGGGCTGGATGTAAAGTAACGATTTTTGCCGTACTCATACTCAATACGAAGAGTCGACGGCTGCCGGAGACTGCTTTTCCCAATTTGAAAAACGCCGTACTCCCAACTGCCGGGAGGCACTGATCGGCTGGTCAATTTCAAGAGGCTCGACGGGAGTTCTTCACCCGATTTGGTATTCGTTATTTTGACAGCATCAATCCTCACCGGTATATCGCTGGTATTGTGGATAGCAAACGTCCCGTAACTCGGATCATCTTTTGCAAACGAGACGAAAGAGATCACCAACTCATGCGATTCTTGGACCGCACCACAGCCACCAAGCGGAAACAACCCTACGATTGCCAAAACAAGTGCTAAACAGGATGTTTTTGCGGGATTTTTCGTCATTGTTTTCGATAAAGGTCTTTTCCAACGGAGACACACACGCCATCCCGACATTTTATCAGACTCGGAGTCAAAAGCACCCAGTTCGGGTCAATTTTCAAAATGCCCGTTACGGATACCATTGATAGGAAGTCGGAAGATGCCGTGATGCTCATTGAGCCGTCATCCAATTCAAGTAACGCCAGCGGAACCGCCGTCCCAAGCCTTTCAATAAGTTGCTTGCACTCTTCGCACTGTTTTCGGCTTATCACAATGTTCCATTCCCCTTTTTCAAGCATCTGTCTTGATTTGTTATCAACACGATCCCAGAGCGGAAACTCTTTGCCGACCCACATGTTCGATTCCAACATGATAGTTATCCTGCCATCGGCACCAACAAATTCTGTACCCAGAGTTGCGTGAGGTTGCTCTTTGAGTGAAAGCATCGCCGACAATGCGAGCCCTGCAAGCGCTAACCAAGCAACCAAGACTGCCAGCACCTTTTTTTTGTCCAATGCGGGAAATGTCCAGTCGATTCGCTCCCGGAACAGTACCAGCAGTCCGACGATGGCGGCATCGAAAGTTGCCGTAATCCACGGATTGACTGATACCGTCCCGAAACAACCGCAGGATGTTTCGCCGGATAAGCCTTTCATCAACGACACGAGCGTAAACGCTGCAAAACCGAGAAGAGACAAAAGCCACGTCCATTGTAGCCAAATCCCTGCAATGAGTACAAGAGCAAAAAGGATTTCACCTACAACAGTAGCCATCAAAAAATAGCGGTCATTGAGCAGTTCAAGCAATGGAGTGAACACACTGCCTTGTACCACGGGCGGTAGCGGAGCAGTCGCAAGTTGATACGCCTTCAGTCCGGCGGCAAGGAGCAGAACACCTGCTATGACGAACCGGAACTGGGCGAAGCCGAAACGTTTTTTGCCTTCATTCATAGTGATCATTTTACCCTATCGTTGCTGGTTTTGATACAGACATCATCGGGCGATTTTTGCGCCAGATACGCCAACCGTTTCATTTCGATGCGTCCCCGCCGAACCGAATGGAGCAGGAAGCCAAAAACCAAAACCTGCACTGCCAAGAGTACCAGACCTAAGCAGAGAAACGCTGTCGGAAAGCGTTTGACCTCTCCCGTCGCAAAGTAGTCGCAAAAAATGGGCATTGCCAAACCAAACGAGAGCAATGTCAACAGCAGCGCAAACACCCCGTAAAACAATCGGGGACGCTCCGTGGTCAACAAACTGATAATCGTGAACAGTATCCGAAAGCCGTCTCGATAGGTGCGCAGTTTGCTCTGCGAGTCATCGGGACGCACACCGTATTTTGTCGGCACTTCGGCGACGGGCAGTTGAAGTTGAAGGACATGCACTGACATTTCCGTTTCAATTTCAAAGCCGTGCGAGTGTATCGGGAAGGATTTGACGAACCTTCTGGACATCACTCGATAGCCGGAGAGAATGTCCTCGAAACCATAACCGAAAAGGCGTTTCACCAGACCGGTCAGCATACGGTTGCCGAATTTGTGTCCTGCTCGATAGGATTGAGCTTCGGTCGCCACTCGACTGCCGACGACCATGTCGAGGTTTTCATCGACGAGTTTGCGGATCAGCTCTGGTGCAACGGTAGGATCGTAGGTTTCGTCGCCATCCGCCATTACGAAAATATCGGCTTCGACATCACTGAACATTCGGCGGACGACGTTGCCTTTGCCGCGATTGGTTTCACGTCGAACAATAGCCCCCGCACTTAACGCTTTTTCGGCAGTATTGTCGGTGGAGTTGTTGTCGAAAACATAAATATCTGCCGTCGGCAGTGACTCTTTGAAAACAGCTACAACATTGGCAATGCTGGAGGCTTCGTTGTAGCAAGGTAGCAAGACGGCTATGCGGTACTGGTCGAAAATGGTCATTTCCGCTACAGTCTAACGGGTTTTTCAGGCACGGTCAAGAGAGTCCGACTGCAAGTTTTTTTTGGTGGATTTTTTGATTTTTCTCCGAACATCCTGGCTTTTGAATCGTATTAACCTTTTGGCAGTTCCGCCCATTTCATCATGGAGGTTAACATTATGAACAAAGTATTGCAAATCAAAGAAGCCCTTCACGCGATTCCCGATGCCCGCTCCAAACAAGGCATTTCCCATCCCTTTCACGGCATCCTCGCCCTCGTTTTGTTAGGATTGATCGCCCGACAAATCTACATGTCCCATATCGTCGAGTGGGCAAAGATTTATTGGAACGAACTCAAAGAGCCGCTCGGCTTCGATTCGGAAAAACCACCCAATGCAACCACCCTTTCCCGAACGCTGGCAAAAATCCCCCTCGGCGATCTACAGAAAGCCCTGACCGCCCTGTTCCAAGTCCTTCTCGCTACTGAGGAAGAGTTGACCGTTGCCATCGATGGCAAAACTTCCAAGCAGTTTCATCAAGCCGATGGGCAGGTGATCCACATGCTCAACCTCTTCGTCCAAGACTTCAATGTAACCCTCGCCCAGTATTCCACTCACGAAGACAAGACCAATGAGGAGAATTGTTTTCGACAACACGCCAAGGATTTTTTCGAGAGTTATCCTTTCGTTCAACTACTCACGGGCGATGCTGCTTTTACCACTCGTCCCATGTTGCAAGTCTTGGAAGACCTTGGTAAAGACTATCTGTTCTGCGTCAAGAAGAATCAGCCGACCGTTTTAGAGTCGCTCGAACAATCGTTTGCCGAGCAAGACTGGAACCAACCCTCTGCCAAGAAGGTGGAGAAAAAAAGGGGTGCGTGATTACCAAAAAGATTTTCATCAACACGCGTGATGCGGAATACGTCCGCAAAACGTGGAACGTACCGGGTTGTCGAACGCTAATCTGTAAGGTACGGCGCGTTGTAAAAAACGGAAAGGAAGTCTCTTGTACCAAACGCTATTTTGTAAGTTCTCTTGATGCTTCGTTGGTATCAGCGGAGCGTTTTCTGGTATTGGTCTGTGGTCATTGGCAGGTGGAAGCTCGTTTGCATCTGATTAAGGATCGTTGGTGGGATGAAGACATCCATGTTTTTTTTCGACCGGGACTGGGAGAGATTTGGTCGTCGCTCACGAGTTTGGCTGTGTCATTGCTTTGGTGGGGACGGGAGAAGGGAAAGTTCCTGCCGAAACAGGCAAAGGCGGTGGCTCACCGACCTCTACAATGCCTGAAAAACATGGGATACTAAAAACTTGCAGTCGGACTCACGGTCAAGACGAGGTTCTTGCATTCTGCCGATTTCCCTGTTACACTGTACCTGTAGCACTTATCGGGAGGGTTGTTACATGAAGCGACTATTGACAAATTGGCTCGTATTGTTCTTGTGGGTGGTCGCCGTACAGAACGGCAATGCCCAAGAAGCCAAGCCACCGCAAAAGGTTTCGACATCTACCGGCATTTACGATGTAAAATCTCGTGACGACATTCACAAGTTTTCGGCAAGTGAGATTCGAGAACTCGTTCGAATGGAAAACGGAAGGGGGCAGGGAGCGAGTAATATTCCGCATCCCGTACTCGTTCATTGCTTTGAAGAGAAAATTTTCCGATATACAGGCGGAAAGTTCAATGATGCTGAAATCAAGTACCGTCTTCACACGCCGAAGACGATCCGTTATGGTCGCAAATATCCGCTCATCGTTCATTTGCATGGACATGGGGAAGCAGGCTCAAACAATACCTCGCAACTCGTTCACCTTCATTCGATCTTGCCCGTGTTGATCGGACCGGAGAGCGAGGATTTCTTCATGTTAGCAGTGCAATGTCCCAAAGAGGCACCGGGTTGGCGTTTTCAACCCACCACAAGGGACGGCACCTTGGACGTATTGGTGGCGATTATGGAGCATGTTATTGCGGAGAATCCCGTTGACAGAAAACGGATTACCGCCACCGGAGTCAGTAGCGGCGGATGGGGAGTGTGGGAATTGATAATGAGGCATCCTGATCTGTTCGCCGGAGCAGTACCGACTGCCTGCGGTGCGCCGCAACAACACCAACGGTTGAGCGCATTAAAGCGAACTTCAATATGGTCAATCATTAACAAAGGGAACGTAGCCCCCGACTCTATACAGACCGCAATGCGTGTTATCAGGAATTCCGGCGGTTCAATGGCGTTAACTGAATCTAAAACCCCCGGTCACAATGCGTGGCGACCAGCGATGGAAGACTACAACTGCTTTCGGTGGATGCTTGCCCAAAAAAAGGGGAGTTGGTTTTCCCCGCCGCCCGGTGTTATCGTCCATAACAAACCGTATTCAGCACTGCTCGTGCCTCTCATGTATGTTTTACCCATCGTAATCCTTGTTTTCCTGCTATGGGACAGGATCGGCGAACTGGTCTCAAACATCTGCCAATCGGTACGTGAATGGGGCAATAGAGTTTAGTTCTCTCTCATTCTTGACAGAAAAATAAGCATCCATCTACCCGCTACATAGATGAATGTGATGGTAATCATAAAAATCAAAACTCCAAATACCTGTAGCATAAACGATCCTTGTCCAGTCCGAATCAAATTTTGTAGCCCATTGTAATAAGCCAGAAAGAGCGACTCGGTAACAAAGTTATCTGCTCCGATTCGAACGGATGTCTTGACGGGAACAAGACACATCGCCCCAAGGACAATCAAGCATGAGAGGAGGAGCCCCGACACTCCCCAAAACCACTGTGCCTCCTCCAAGTCGATGGATTCTTCTTCGCCATACCGATATTCATAGAAAAGAAACAAACTTCGGATGGCACAGAAGACCGCAATGACGGCAGCACAGTTAAACAAGAGTGAATATTCCTCACGGGTGGTGTTGAAAGTTCCGAGTAAAGCATAAACAATGGCGAGCACAGTACAAATCAGCATAGACACTCTAACGAAAGACCGGTAATTTTCTACGAGATCGGTCAATTCTGCAATGAGCCATATTGCTGCAATCCATAAGGCAATGGAAACATAGCCCGACCAGTAGCGCATATCAAGGTAATACAACCACGCTTTCGGTCTGATGTCTATATCGAAGAATACCACACCATTGACCAAGATGAGGAATAACCCAATTCCCAGCACCCACCATCCTTGATCATTGAAGAAAGTGCTGATATTTTCAACAAAAGACGATATTTTGTTTGCTAGACGATTTGTGTTGTTTGACATGTCAACTGAATTGTACTTTGCCGTTCTTATAACCTCTCCCGATTCTAACTTAATGACACTCTCCTTGCAAGAGCACCAGAAAGCACGGGCGAAAACGGGAAAACGGTACTATTTCCGCAAGCGGACATCTGCACTTTTCGACAATTCAGAACGAGACAGTTTCTCCGCCGTTAGCCGAACCCAATGCGCCAATGATCCCATACGGGCTTGGTTCCTGTGGAATCAGTACATCCCAAACCGGCTTTCGCGTATCACCGCTGTCAATCGTTTCACTGAGGAAACGGGCAGAACCGTCTGCCAACGCAACATTGGCTCCACCCGAATGCCAACTACTCAACGAGATAATCTGATCGTTACCATCACCAGCACCCCATGTAATGCACGAAGGGCTGTTGGGAGGCAGATTTGCTGTGAACGCGGAATAAGCGAAGATTGCATCCGCCCAACGTCGACCAGGCCAACCGACGGAATACCGGGTCGAGATAATCCGATTACGGTCAGACGGATCACGGGCAGCCAGACAGTGGGCGGGAGTACCGTTCCTACCTGTAGTGTGGGCAAGGTCAGTTGCAGCAAGTGCATCGTCCTGCCCCGTGCCAATGCGTACCTCTCCAAGCAAGAGAGTATTGCTCAGTCCATCCGAAATATAAGAAAAATTTCTGCCGTTCTTTCGCGTGAAACAACCCCGCCAACTTCGCCAACCTGTTGGCGCATTGTCTCCCCACGACGACAACTTGTCGCCAATACTGGCACGATAATTCAAAAAACCAATGTTACTTCCTTCTTCTATGCGCATAGGATCCGATGGACATAATCGTATCGCAACTTTGGCTCGCCAAGGAGAAAAATTCCAATCCCAGGGTGCCGTTGTCAATGCTTTATTCGCATCCTTTGTTCCATCTGCTCGAATCGTTTCATAAAGGGGGACTTGTTCAATAAATGGAAGTACCCAAACCGCCCAGCCGATGCGGTCTTGCGAGGGATTGCCGGGACCTTCCTTACCGACAGGAGGCAAGATTTTGTACATATCATGATGATTGTGGCAAGCAAGGGCATATTGTTTCAAATGGTTCGAACATTGCATTCGCTTTGCCGCTTCACGGGCAAATTGAATGGCAGGCAACAAGAGGGCGATCAGTACGCCGATAATCCCAATGGTGACAAGGAGTTCGATAAGGGTGAAGGCATTCTTACTATGCAAACCCTCGTGGGGTAAGGCTGAGAAGTGTTTTTCTCCCTTGGAAGTGTACAAGAAAAGAAAATTTGCGGCTATCATGATTGTTGTCCCCTGTTTTGTGGCGAGAACGAGACTCCCCATTTGCGTTCCCATTGTAAAGCATTGGAAAAGAAAATGCAAGCGGATTTTAAGATTTGTTATGTTGGGAAAAGTGCGTGTGGGCGATTCCTGACAACCGACCGAAATACCAGACGGTCGCCGGTATAAACGAAACCTGCTTAAAGGGAACGTTCAACAAACGATTTGGAGAAGGTAGAGGTGGCGATAATTCGAGCATTGGAAAAAGACACTCTCTGGCAAAGGATTACGGTTCCTTTATGTTGAATACCCAAATGGAATATCCGATCATAGCGACTGGTTCATGGTCTTTGAGCCAGTCGAGTCTGCCGTTTCTGGTGAACAATTCATTGGCACCGACGACCATCCAGCCGACGGTTGGTTCGGTCGGAACCGCTCCTTCGCTCTCGATCCCCAATTTTTCCAATGGTATCGGCGAATGGTACGAAATATAAAGCGGCTTTGCTTCGGGATTCTTTTCTACCCACGTTTTCAGGGCATATGCCTCCTGTCCCCAGTCGATATTGCTACCGAGCAGGTAGCGCGGATAATTTTTCGGACTTCCCGCCAGTTCATTGAAATACGACATCGAATGCGGATAGAACGACAAACTGCTGCCGACCACCCAAACGAGCAAGACGGCAGTCAGCAGACGGCAGATTGTAGTAGAGGAAGACGCGACTTTACTGACGAAAATATAGAGTAACGGTAGAACGAGGACAATATATCGTGGGTTAATCGACAAACCGTCTTGACTGCTAATGAAAGCGAAAACCGTCAGTAGCGGGATCAAAATCGTTAATTCATCCCGCCACGAAGCATTGACTCTCCGGCAAAAGCAACTCACAAACAGGGCAAGAAGTATAAGTCCCCAAACGCCGAGTGGTTCCCGGAGCAACAGAACATAACCGTAGTACCACCACCAACCGCGATCTGACCAGATACCGCAAGCGTAGGAATCCATGCCGCGCTCGAAGTCGATCCGTTGCGTGTCGATACCCTGCACAAACTCCGCTGGCAATGGCACGGGCATCTGTCCCAGCCACGAATCGGCAAAACGATTGCCTACAATCGTCCTACCTTTAGTAACTTCCTGACCGGTAAAAGTACCACTGATGAATTGGTAGTCTTTGAGTTGGCGAAAAGAACCATCGAAGAGGTAGCCCATGTTGATTGTATAGATGCCGAGTAGCATGATCACGACAAATTGGCG
>Ga0123353_10005986_pt1 | contig 16099 bp, 13 predicted proteins | sample TergutLab28metaG_3_FD_92763 | JGI IMG/M metagenome (GOLD analysis project Ga0123353, IMG submission 92763) | Labiotermes labralis P3 segment gut microbial communities from Petit-Saut dam, French Guiana - Lab288 P3 | ecosystem: Host-associated > Arthropoda: Insects > Digestive system > Gut ... | reverse complement strand
TTATGTTCAATGTTGAATTTGCCATTTTTGCTTGATGATTTTATTTCGTTGTTTTTTCCGCATTTTCACAAATCTAACAGCCATTTTGTTGCGTTGCGTTGTACAATCCCATTATAGGTTGGCTCTTCCGGATCGAGGCAAATAATGGTTTTCGGATGGTGGTTTTTCAGTTTCATAAATGCCGAAAGTTCCCGCTCACGAGTTGTTTCTTCGCGCATTGTGAGGCAAACCTGATAATAGTGTGTGTAACCATTTGTGTCTTTTGCCACAAAATCAATTTCTTTGTCAGCATTTTTACCAATCCAAACACTGTTTCTACGGCGCAAAAGTTCAAAATAAATCACATTTTCGAGAATATGTCCCAAGTCCGAAAGATTTTCACGTCCCAAAAGAACATTGCGAAAACCGGTATCAACGATATATTCTTTGCCTTGCGTTTTCAGCATTTTCTTGCCTTTCAAATCAAACCGGTTGGAATGATAAAAAAGATAACTTTTGTTAAGTATTGAAATATAGCGACTTACTGTTTTGTCGTCAATATTGTCTTTGGTGTGGATAAAATAATCGGCAATACTGTTTGCCGAAACAGGGCTACCTATGGAATCGGACAGGAATCGGACAAGATTTTCAAATGCCACCTCGTTGTAAATAGCATTTCTCGGTTTTATGTCCTTTTCCAAAATAGTTGAATACAGTCCTTTGAGATAGTTTTCGTAAGTAGAATGACTGATGTTGAGCAACTCCAACGCTTGCGGGAAACCGCCTGTTTGCAAATAATTGACCAAATCACTATCGCTCGGCTTCTCAATTTTTTGATATTCAGCGTATTCTGCAAATGAAAAGGGATAGATTTCTATCGTAATTGCTCGTCCGGTAAGAATAGTTGCCAACTCACTCGAAAGCAAGTAAGCATTGCTGCCGGTTGCATACAAATCCACATTTTTCAAAATGTGCAGTCCGTCAAGTAAGCGTTCAAAATTGTTGAGCATTTGAATTTCATCGAGAAAAACATAATTCATTCCCTCGTCCGAAAGCGAAGTTTTTATATGAAAATAAAAATCGCGCCAATCTTCAAATCGCGTATTCTCCGGTTCTTCAAGGTTATAGTGTTGAATATTGGAAGCCGGAACGCCTGCCGACAGTAATTCGCTTTTAAAGTGTTCCAAAAGTGTGGATTTTCCGCAACGGCGCACTCCGGCGATGACTTTAATTATCTGAACATCTTTCAATTCGCGCAGTTGCAACAAATATGTTTCTCTTTTTATCATAATCCAAATTTCCGAAAACTTTTAGTTTTTGATTACTTTTCGGAAATGCAAAGGTACAACATTTTTTCAGATTCAAAATTAATTTGTACATTTGCCAAAAAATTATGTTCAATGTTGAATTTGCCATTTTTGCTTGATGATTTTATTTCGTTGTTTTTTCCGCATCTTTGTTTTGCGTGCGACGATGCACTCCGGAAGAATGAAGATGTGTTATGTTCTATCTGTTTGAACAGTTTGCCTAAGACCGATTTTCATCAAAAGAAGGATAATCCCGTTGCGAAATTGTTTTGGGGACGCGCCGATATTCACGCCGCTACCGCCTACTATTATTTTCACAAGGGCGATAAAGTTCAACACTTGGTGCATCAGTTGAAATACAAAGGGGCGCGTAAAATTGGCATTTTCGTGGGAAAACAGATGGGATACGAACTGAAAAATGCGCCCGATTTTTCGTCGGTCGATATGGTTGTTCCCGTTCCGTTGCATCCTAAAAAAGAGAAAAAACGCGGCTATAATCAAAGTGAAATGTTTGGACTCGGCATTTCGCAAGGACTTAGAAAGCCGATGAAAACCAATATTTTATACCGCAAACGTTTCACCGAAACCCAAACCCGAAAAACACGCTCCGAGCGTTGGGAAAATGTTGAAAATGTTTTTGCCATACACCATCCCGAATCTTTTTCGGGAAAACATCTGTTGTTGGTTGACGATGTAATCACCACCGGCTCCACGTTGGAAGCGTGTATCCACGCTTTGGAGAGCATTCCACAGGTAACAATCAGCATTGCAGCCATGGCGACGGCGGTGAGTGAGTGAGACATCAAAAAAAATCGTACTTTTGCACCGCAATAAACTTTATTTATCAGTATATCATGAACGAAGAAAGAAATCTTTTTGAAAAGAAACAAAACACCAATTTACCGCTCATACTCAGCGGGTTAAGTTTAGCAGGCGTTCTCGTCCTGTTCTGTATCTGTTTTATCTGTGGCAACAAACAATGTTGTACGACCGCTGCGCCGGAGTCGGTAACGACGCCTATGTATGCTTCCGAAACGACATCGGAGTTGCGCATTGCTTTTGTGGATACCGACAGTATTTTACAGAAATATGCGTTGGTCGGCGACTCGAAAAAAGCAGTGGAAAGGTTGCACGCATCGAAAGAAAAACAGTTCAATGCCGCTCAAATCCAGTTGGAAGCCGATTACAATATGTATCTGCAAACCGGTGCTTCCATGACTTTGCAACAACAGCAAGCCAAAGAGGAAGACCTGACCCAAAGAGGCATGAAGTTGCGTCAAATGGAAGAGCAGTTTATGGCGGAAATCAATAAGCAACTGCAGGAAAAAAACAAAATCACCGCCGATAGCGTCATCAACTACATCAACCGCTACAACAAAAATCATCAATATACCTTGATTTTGGAAAAAAGCGGAATCAACGGCGTTCTCTACGGCGAACCTGCACTCGACATCACGCAAGACATTCTAAATGGTCTCAACGCGGAATACGAGGCGGCGCAAAAGAAGTAAAACATTGAATTTTAAACGCTTATTATTAACGAAATAAAAGATAAATCATGAAAAAAATCACACTATTATTAAGTATTGTTTTAGGAATAACATTAAGTTTGGAGTTAAACGCCCAAAGAGATGATTTTAAAGCAGAGGTATCGGGAACCGGATTTGCAATTTGCTCAAAAGACGCAATAGTAGTTACCGCTGCCCACGTGGTGAAAAACGCAAAACGTGTGAAAGTCAAAGGAATAAACGGCGACTTGAATAAATCGTATGAAGCCGAAGTCGTAGTTCGTGATGAAAATAACGACTTGGCATTGCTCAGAATTGTAGATAAAGGATTTACGGGCATGGGTAATATACCGTACAGCGTGAGCGTAAAACCGGTACGACTACTCCAAGAAGTGTTTATTTTGGGCTATCCGTTAAGAACTTCCATCGGCGGAAATTTAAAAGGCTACAAATGCAATATTAATTCTACCATCGGCGACGACAATCAAGCAAACAAATTTCAGATAGATTGTGTTGTAAATGAAGGTAATAGCGGAGGCGCAGTATTTGATGCCAATGGTAACATTATTGGTGTGGTGGTAGAGAAAAAAAGTCCTTATTCCACGTTCAACGGAAGTCTCGGATGGTGTATAAAATCGGGATATTTGATACCGCTACTGCAAGAAGCAGGAACAGAATGTGATGGAAAATCAACAAAAAACTTCAGCAGTATGAATCTCGAAGATCGGGTAGAAGTATATAGAAGATTTATCTATAATATTGAGGTCGAAAGAACGAGTAGCAGTTCCCTGTTGGATTATTATTCTTATTACGATACCCGAAACAATGCCCCTAACGATAACGACCTTTATTCCGATTACAGTATAGATACCATTGACTTAGTATCAGAGATTTTGCATGATTACAAAGAGATGGATTATTTTGGTGATGTGGAAAGATTGATCACTGATTTGGGGTATAAGTTTTACCAAATATGTTTCGACGTTGTCCCAACTAATGCAAAGAAAATCACAAATTATCATACAAAAAAGAACAGAAATCAAGACTCCCAAATCAAAGACGTATATCTATACACAAAGACGGGCAAAATCTCCGAATATTATGAATATGGCGAATACTATGAATTAATTGTACAAACAACAAAATATAGTTATGACGCCAACGACCGCTTAATCGGCATAGATATTTATCCCCAATACGAGCGGGATAGAATTTGCAGCATGAAACTGACATACAATTCCTTAGGACAAATATCATCCGTAAAAAGTTATTACTACGGGAAAAAGAATAATTATTACGAAAAATACGATTTTAGCAAAGGAGGATTGTTGTTGCTTTCATACGACTTTATTTATGAAAACAAAATGCTGAAATCCATTAAGGAAAACAACGAATTATATTGCAATGTAGTCATAAAAAACAATGAAATAACGTTCTCAAAAACAGACGAATCATCAACCTATTCTTTCGATTCCGAAAAAAGAATCATAAAAATAAGCGAGGAGTATTTAACCTTTTTTGATGAATTAAAAACCCGAACCACCGCAGTAAAATATCATGGGAAAACCAACATTCTTTCGGAACTTCAAGTAATCGAAAGCGCAGATTATGTTATGATAAAATTTGATGATTTTCAGAAAAACATCCCCAGGGTTATGATCGCCGAAGAAAATGGAGACAGCGTAACATGGAGTATGGTTCCGAAATTTGATAACAACGGCAATTGGATTGAGTTGGAAATCGTACATGATATGGGCAGTATGTATGATGTCCGTGAAATTGAATATCACAAATAAAGAAGTAAAATCACAATCCCAACTCTTTGAGAAACAGTGGAATCGTCTGTTCAAAATTAACGCCGAAGCGTGCGTCGGTTTTTGCCTCGAAGGTACGTTGTATGCTGTTGGCGGTAAAATTCACCGCAATTTGAGTGGCACGAAGCAACTCAAACCCATTGAGCAAAGCACCCAATAACGCGCTCCCAAATACATCGCCCGTTCCGTGAAAAAAGCCCGGAATACGTTGTGCAAAAGCATATTCAATCTTTTGAAAATCAATGTCGTAGGTCGCTGCTCCCAAATTGTCTTCATCGAAAAATACGCCGGTCAGGACAATCTTTTTCGGACCGAGGGCGGCTAACTTTTTTATCAACGTTTCGATATAATCTTTGGTGTGCGGACCTTCGTGGTAAGGCTCTCCCACCAGCAACGAGGCTTCGGTGATGTTGGGAATAATCATATCCGCCTTTTCGCACAGGGAACGCATTCCGACGGCAAATTCCGGCGAAAAGATGGTGTACAACTTCCCGTTGTCAGCCATCACCGGATCTACCAAAATCAAAGTCTCTTCCGATTTGAAAGTGTCGAAAACCTCCTTCATCAACTCCAACTGCTCGAATGAGCCTAAAAAACCGGTGTAGATGGCGTCGAACTTCAGGTTGAGCGACTTCCAATGTTGTACGAAAGGGCGAATGTCTTCCGTCAGGTCACGGTAAGTGAAGTTGGTAAATCCGCCTGTGTGTGTAGAAAGTACGGCGGTGGGAACGACCGATGTTTCAATCCCCGCCGCAGAGAGAATGGGCAAAGCCACTGTTAATGAACACTTTCCGAAGCCGGAAATGTCGTGTATGGCTGCTATGCGTTTTTGTGTCATCTGTAAAAATTCTTTAAATCGAAATAGAGAACGCTAAAATCCGCATAAAATTTTAGCGGACTTTATTTTGATTACGATGGCAATAAGAAGTCAAAAAAAATTGTACTTTTGCAAAAAGGTTTCAGATGAAAACAGTGCATAAGATAATCAATGGAGACAGCCGTCAAATGAGCGAGTTAAAAGACAATTCCGTTCATTGATTATCACTTCTCCGCCTTATTGGCAACTGAAAGACTACGGGACAGAGAATCAAATCGGTTTTAATGACAGTTATGAAAGTTATATCAATAACCTAAATTTGGCTTGGTCGGAGTGTTTTCGCGTGTTGCATGATGGCTGTCGGCTGTGTATCAACATTGGCGATCAATTCGCGCGTTCTGTCTATTATGGCAGGTATAAGGTAATACCCATTCATTCAGAAATCATCAAATTTTGTGAAGCCTTAGGTTTTGATTTTATGGGGCAAATAATCTGGCAAAAGGCAACTACGATGAATACAACAGGTGGTGGCGCGGTGATGGGCAGTTTCCCATATCCGCGAAATGGCATCGTAAAATTGGATTTTGAGTATATTCTACTCTTCAAAAAACAGGGAAACGCACCAAAACCAACACCGGAACAAAAAGAAAATTCCGCAATGACCAACGAAGAATGGAACACGTACTTCAACGGACATTGGTATTTCAACGGAGCAAAACAAGACCAACATTTGGCGATGTTTCCCGAAGAACTGCCCGCACGGTTGATAAAAATGTTTTCTTTTCCCAATGAAACAGTTTTAGACCCTTTTATGGGCAGTGGGACAACCGCATTAGCAGCAAGAAAATTAAATAGAAACTCCATCGGCTACGAAATAAATCCTGAATATATCCCGATTATTAAGGAAAAAATCGGCGGAGATGACGCCTTTATGCAAGTTGAAACGGAATTTTTACAGCAACATCATTGCGGGCTTGACCCGCAATCTCTTGAAGAAAAAATAAACGAACTCCCGTACAAGTTTGTGGATGCGCACAAACTAAATAAAAAAATTGACGTTAAAAAACTACAATACGGATCAAAAATAGATGCCCAAAGCAACGGACAACGCGAAGAATATTTTACCGTAAAAGAAATCATCAGCCCCGAACTCATCAAATTAAATAACGATTTGATAATAAGGCTTATAGGCATAAAACAAAATCCTGCAATCAACGGACAAGCCACCGAATTTCTGCGCAAAAAACTGAAAGGAAAACGAGTCTTCTTGCGCCACGACGAGGTAAAATACGACAGCAACAATCGGCTAATGGCTTATCTGTATCTTGAAAATAAAACGTTTGTAAATGCGCATTTATTGAAAGAAAAATTGGTTGATGTGGATAATGAGTTTGAGTTTAAGTATAGGAAAAAATTTTCAATTATTTAATTTTTGTTATGGCAAAAGAATGGATTTTAAATAGCGCAATGAACCGTTTCCAACTCAATTTCAAACGAAATGTTGGAGCAACTTCCGAATCAATTCGTAAATGTTCGCCTAAAACATTGGACGAATGGCAAGAATATTATTTTTCAAATGTAAAAAGTAAAACGCATATTGAAGATTTGGGCAAGAAACTTTATGTGAAAATTACGGAAGTCATTCAGTCGGAAGTAGCCGAAGTAACGGAGCAAGATTGTATTGACTACATGATACAACTTGTTATTGACAGAACATTCGACGGCTATATAACTGAAATTCAAACAATTTATGGGCAACTACAAAATATTTTAGGTGTAAAAATAGAAGCCGCACCCGATGAATGGGACAGGCTATTCAATGTGGATTTCTATATAAAGGTTGGCGAAAAACATATCGGATTGCAAGTAAAACCCGTAAACTCAGGAATCCAACTGCCTGAAATTCACAAAGAATACACACTACAAGCCGAAACTCACACTAAATTTACGTCTAAGTTTGGCGGTAAAGTATTTTACGTTTTTTCAGAGAAAGTGAATGGCAAAAAAGAAATTGCAAACAAAGAAGTCATTAAAGAAATTCAAGAAGAAATAGAGCGGCTATAACGAACCCGCAACTGTTTTTTTACGTGTATAACTTAAATTTTCATGTAACTTTGTGTGGCAAAGTTAAATTGTGTACATTTGCACCGCAATTTTAAAAAAACTCCGTATGGACGATTATCGCCTTCAAAAGCACACATTGGACATCGCAGAGAAGAAATATCACACCGAAGTGGGACACTATCAAATAAACCACGACGGAGAAAAAATCTGTGGAGACGTATTTCTATCTAAGCGGATACCCGAAGAAAATCGGGTACTGTGTGTTTTGTCGGACGGAATGGGACACGGAGTGCGGGCAAATGTCTTGGCAACGCTCACGGCAACCATCTCGCTCAACTTCTCTATGGAACACAAAGACGCCAACGCCCTCGCCGACATCATCATGAAGGCGTTGCCCGTTTGCAGCGAAAGAGGCATGAGTTATTCCACCTACACCATCATAGACGTATCCATTGAATGTGATACCGTCTCCATTTTGGAATACGACAATCCGCAAACGTTCATCATGCGAGGACACCGGCTCTACGAACCCAAATGGTCGCACGTAGCACACGAAGGCGACATCACCGACAAGCGGGTCATGGACCTGAAAAAATGCTCCTTCACCCCTCAAATAGAAGACCGTATCGTCTTTTGCTCCGACGGCATCACCCAGTCGGGGTTAGGAAAAGGAATCACGATGGGCTGGGGAAGAAACAATGTGATAAAATTTGTTCAAGAAGTCATCGAAACAACACCAACCATCTCCGCAGCCGACCTCTCCGAAAGAGTAGTAAAACACGCTTCGGCAAACGACCTATATACCCCCAAAGACGACCTCACCTGCGGCGTCATCTATTTCAGGCAAGCCCGAAAGACAATCCTATGTACCGGACCACCCTTCAGCCCCGAAAAAGACAACGAATTTGCATCCATCCTGAAAAACTTCGACGGAAGAAAAATCATCAGCGGTGCCACCACAACGGAAATCATCGCCAGAGAATTAGGCAGAGAAGTTGTTGATGAAACCATTACAGACCCGACCCTGCCCCCAAGTTCAAAAATGAGCGGCATTGACATCGTTACCGAAGGCGTGCTGACACTGAGCAAAGTTACCTATATGCTCAACACCCTCAACATCAACTCCAATACACAATTCGGAAAAGGACCAGCCGACCAAGTCTGTAAACTGCTGTTAGACAGCGACGAAATATACATTTTAGTCGGAACGAAAATCAACGAAAACCACCACGACCCCACCCTGCCGGTAGAAATAGAAATCCGCAAAAACCTCATCAGCCGACTCACCAAAGTGTTATCGGAAAAATTCATGAAAGTAGTTATAATCAAATATATGTAATAAATAAAAATTTTTAATTAATTAAGGTTAAGAGTATGATATCAAACAATGAAGAATTTATCAGCCAACTTGCCGATAAATACGGACGAAACAGAGAGAGTCTGCTACCCATCCTTCAAGAGGTAATAGACCAACTCTACTACATTAGTGAAGACTCTATGATAAACATCGCAAAGGAATTAAACATTTCCACCGCCGATGTTTATGGAACAGCGTCATTTTATTCTTTTATTGACACCGACGTACAAGGAAAACACGTCATCAGAGTGTGTAGAACAATCATTTGCGACATGAAACGCAAAGAAGATATTATTGACGCTATAACAGAAATGCTTGGAATAAGACCCGGAGAAACAACCCACGACGGAAAATTTTCCCTGCACTATACCAACTGCTTAGGCGCTTGCCACGAAGGACCGGCAATGCTTATTAACGATGACCCCTACACCAATCTGACCCCGGAGAAAGTGAAAGACATCCTTGTCAGTTATATGAAACGATAAACCTGTAACATTAAAATAATAGTAAAAATGGCTACACAAATAAAAAGAACGGAACTTATCTTCAAAGAAGACGTGGACTACAGCGCCCTCATGCATAAAATAATGAAGATGGGAAAAGACAAATTCATCGCCGAACTGATTGAATCAGGATTAAAAGGGCGTGGAGGCGCAGGATTCCCAACCGGATTAAAATGGAAAATAGTAAAAGAAGACCCAAACCCTGTCAAATATATCGTCTGTAACGCCGACGAAGGCGAACCCGGAACATTTAAAGACAGAGAAATTCTGGAAAAAGCATCCGAAAAAGTAATTTGGGGGATGACTTTAGCAGCGTACATCACAGGCGCAAAAGAAGGATACATCTACATCCGCGCCGAATACAAATATTTGAACACCAAACTGAAAATCGCCATTGATAGAATGGAAGCGCACATCAAAACGCTCGGAATCAATTTCAAACTGGGATTGGTATTCGGAGCAGGCGCCTACATCTGCGGAGAAGAAACAGCACTCCTCCAATCTATGGAAGGACGAAGAGGCGAACCCACCAACAAACCGCCTTACCCCGTAAACTGCGGATACCTTGGAAAACCAACAGTAGTAAACAACGTAGAAACCTTTGTCAATGCAATGATCATTGCCGAAATCGGTGCCGAAGAATACAAAAAACTCGGAACAAAAGCCTCACAAGGCAGTAAACTGTTCTCCGTATCGGGCGACTGCAGCAAAGAAGGCGTTTTTGAACTGGAAATGGGAATGACCGTACAACAATTCGTAGATGAATTTGGCGACGGCGACACCAAAGCCGTTCAAGTCGGAGGCGCATCAGGCTTCTGCGTTCCACGAAAAGAGTTTAAAAACACCATCATCGGATTCGAAGGCGTTCCCACCGGAGGCTCCATGAAAGTATTCAACTCTTCCCGCTCCATGTACAACATATTGGAAAACTACCTGCTTTTCTTTGAAGAAGAATCATGCGGACAATGCACACCCTGTCGCGTAGGAACACAACAACTACTGCAAGGCGTTCATGCTGTAAAACGGAAAGAAAAACCAAAAGCATATCTCGATGAACTGCTCCGACTGGCTTACACCATGAAATACGCATCAAAATGCGGATTAGGAAGATCTGTGGGAAATGCTTTCAGATCAATTATTGAAAACTTTAGAGAAGAAATCGTTTATTAATAGGAGGAAAAAATCATGGATAAAATCATAAATATAACCATCAACGACACCCCCCTTCAAGTAGCAGAAGGGACCAGTATTTTGCACGCCGCAAAAATGATCAATGTACATATTCCTATTTTGTGCCACCACGACGATTTATGCGTAGCAGGAAACTGCCGTATATGTGTGGTTGAAGTAGAAAATGACCCCAACTTAGTGGCTGCCTGCGCAACACCCGTGAGAGAAAATATGAAAATATTGACCAACACCGGCAAAATCCGCATGGCACGTAAACACATTTTGGAATTATTGCTCACCGAACACAATATAAACTGTATCAAATGCGGGCATAGCAACAGTTGCGAATTACAAAGCCTCGCTTTGGAATATAGAACCGACGACGAGATTTTCCTCGACCTGCGTAAACATTGCAAACCGGACATTTCCTCCCCGTCAATTCAAAAAGACGACAGCAAATGTATCCGTTGCACCCGTTGTATCCGCACTTGCGCTGAACTGCAAGGCGTCAACGCGCTCACCATGTCCAACAAAGGAAATCATGCCAAAATGAGTACCTTTAAAGAAAAACCGATGGCAGAAGTAGTCTGTACCAACTGCGGTCAATGTATCAACCGTTGCCCCACCGGCGCACTGACGGAAAGAACCTACATTGAAGACGTTTGGAACGCCATCTACGACCCCACCAAACACGTTGTCGTTCAAACCGCGCCCGCCGTTCGCGTTGCGCTGGGAGAACGTTTCGGATTAAAAGCAGGACATCGGGTAACAGGAAAAATGGTCGCCTCGTTGAAAGCAATCGGCTTCGACTCCGTGTTGGATACCGATTTCACCGCCGACCTCACCATCATGGAAGAAGGAACAGAACTTCTGTCACGACTGAAAAAAGCATTGGTTGACAACGACACCTCCACCGCCCTGCCCATGTTCACCTCATGTTCACCCGGCTGGATCAAGTTCGTTGAACATATCTACCCCGAAATGCTTCCCCATCTCTCCACTTGCAAATCGCCCCAACAAATGTTTGGCGTTCTGGCAAAGACATACTACGCAAAGAAAAGAGAAATTGACCCGAAAAATATCGTCTCCGTATCCATCATGCCCTGTACGGCAAAAAAATACGAAGCCAACCGTTCGGAAATGCGCGACAGCGGATACCAAGACGTAGATTACGTATTGACCACACGCGAACTGGCAACCATGATCCAACAATCGGGTATCAATGTATTAACATTGAAAAACGAACCCTACGACAGCATCTTGGGCGAATCTACCGGCGCCGCCGTTATCTTCGGCGCCACCGGCGGCGTGATGGAAGCAGCACTTCGTACTGCTTACGAAATCGTAACCGGACAGGAAATCCCCTTCGACGCACTACGTGTTCTCCCCGTTCGTGGTTTTGAAGGCATCAAAGAAGCCGCCATCTTAATCAAAAAGACAAAACCCGAATACGACTTCTTGAAAGGCGTAGAACTGAAAGTTGCCGTTGCACACGGCTTGGCAAACGCGCGTAAACTGATGGACGCCATCAAAGCCGGTACGTTGAACTACCATTTTATTGAAATAATGGCTTGCCCGGGCGGATGCTTAGGCGGTGGCGGGCAACCGATTCCTACCAATTTAGCCATTCGCGCAAAAAGAATGGAAGCCATCTACAAAGAAGACGAATCCATGAAACATCGTAAATCGCACGAAAATCCCGAAGTGATAGCGCTGTACGAAGAGTTTCTTGGCAAAGCCAATGGAGAAATGTCGCATAAACTCCTGCATACCTATTATACAGAGAGAAATAGATATTAATAGTGAATGATCAAAATAACCGAGTAACTTCCAAGTTACTCGGTTATTTAATAAATTAATGCCATGTTAGATAGTGTTATTCAATTAGATAGAAGTAAATGTAAAGCGTGTTATTCATGTATCCGCGCCTGTCCCGTCAAAACCATTCATATTCGCAAAAACAGCGTATTCCCTTATATTGAGGAGAGTAGATGTATTCTTTGCGGTACCTGTATCGGCACGTGCGCCTACAACGCCATTACCTACCTTGATTCCAAAAAAGCCGTAAAACAACTGTTAAACAGTGAAGATAAAGTGGTTGCCATCTGCGCCCCTTCCATCGCCGGTGAATTTGACGATATTACAGATTATCGTAAATTTGTTAAAATGATTCGTCTGCTCGGGTTTTCGTATGTAACCGAAATGGCATTCGGCGTGGACATTGTCGCCGAACTGTATCGAAAACTCACCCACGACGATTTTAACGGAAAATATTATCTGACAAGTTGTTGCCCGGCGATGGTCGCGCTGATAGAAAAACTCTATCCCGAACTGATCGGCAATTTGGTGCCTTTTGTTTCGCCCATCGTTGCCAGTGCCATCGTTGCCAGAAAGTTGTACGGAGCCGACCTGAAAGTTGTCCATATAACCCCCTGTGTAGCAGCAAAAAAAGAAGTAGATAGAAACATCGGAATAGCAAAAATAAACGGAGTACTGACATTTAAAGAGTTGAGAGAACTGTTCGACGAATTTAAAATCAGCGAAACATTTAGCGAATATTCCGACTTCGACGAACCCTTGGGATACAAAGGAAGTATGTACCCCATTGCCCAAGGATTTTTAGAAGCAACAGGTCTGGATATCAGCCTGTTAAATGAAAACACCATTACAGCAGAAGGCAAAAGTGCCATCGAAGCCGTTGAACAATTTTTACAGCACGACACCACCATCAAACACAACTTCAACCTCTTCTACTGTCCGGGATGTATCATGGGACCCGGAACTTCGGACGGCGGACAAAAATACCTCCGCTATGCCTTAGTCAAAGACTACATCACCCGAAGATTGGCAAATTTCGACGTAGAAAAATGGCAACAAAACATAGCCACACACTCCGTTTATAAAGAACTGAACGCCAAATTTATTGACAAAAAATATGAACTGCCCGCACCCAGCGAATTTGAGATGAAAATCGCACTCAACTACATCACCACCCGCAACAACAACAAAGAAGTCAACTGCGGCGCCTGCGGCTTCGACACTTGCAGAGGATTGGCACGCGCCATCGCCCAAAACACAGCCATTCCCGAAATGTGCGTAACAAACACCCAAATCGGAAACCGTGAAACATCGCACACCTCGAAAAAAGTACTCGAAGAGTTCGAGATGATGAAAAACGACCTGAAAACCACTAAGTCCGCGCTCGAAGAGACCAAAGATATGCTGTACGCAAAAAATGAAGCATTGTCCATCTTCGTAAGAGGACTCAGTTCGGGCATCGTCTTCTGCGACCAAAATTTGAAAATCGTAGAATCCAATCTCAGTTTCATAGAAATATTGGGAGAAGAAGCAAAAGAAATACACGACATCATCCCGTACCTCATCGGAGCCGACCTGAAAACACTATTGCCGCCCATTCTCACCACCCAATTCCAATTCATATTAAACCACGACGAATCGCAAATCAGCCGAGACGTAGAAATCGAAGAAAAATTAATCAATGTCTCTATCTTCCAACTCATTCAAAAAAAATTGGTCGGCGCTGTTTTCCGCAACCTTCACTCCAAAGAAGAACGCCCCGAAGAAATTATTCACCGTGTAACCGAAGTGATAGAAGAAAATTTAAGACAAGTGCAACAAATCGGATTTATACTTGGCGAAGGTGCCGCAAAAACGGAGAAAATGCTCAATTCGATTATAAAGTCCTACGAGTAGAGACGCCCAACCCATTAAACTGATAATGAATGCTTTAAGCACCTGTTTTTGTGAAAAAAAGGTGCCGTGAGACACAAAAAAAATTTTTTTTAAAAAAAAATTTAAAAAAATGTTGTTTCAACGAAAATAAGTATTACATTTGCTCCCTTCATATTGTGGCACTTTGTGCCATTGATGTGGTGTTTTTATATAGTAAGAAAATAATAGTAATTAATAAAAATAATAATTAAAAAAGAAAAAAAATGGACAAAAAATTTTTACAAAAAGTGGAATTTAACAGTCTAAGCAAAATGTTTGCTTTGTTAATGATGGCAATGATTTTCATTGTCGGTTCGCCTGTTCTAACAGCGCAGTCACCATGCCTCAAAGAGAATCCGCCTATGACATACATTGCGGAGATGGTGGACAAAAACTGTGTACCTGAATACGAGGGTGACGAATGTTCCTGGTGCTTGGATGGTTATGATGAATACTGTCCAACGAAATTGGTAAGTATAGGAACAAGCAATTCCCGCTTGGTAGGAACCATAGTGGAAGAGGGCGATCTCATAAGAATTGATGTTATCGGGATAGGAGAAATGACTATTGATAACGTGGTTTTTAGTATCTATTACAATTCCGATAAGTACATTCTGTGTGAGACCGACGGAACCCCGCTAGGATATGGGTTTGGTTATCTCAAAGAAGGTAATCTTGATGGGAATCTTGTCTATGGACTTGCAAACGTTGTAGAAATTAAGCCCGCGTTGCTTAACGTTGACCCCCCATTTTATGTGGCGATGGAACAGACTTGGCACTTGGGACCGGGAGAGTGTCCGGGTGAAAGACCCGGATGTCAGGAACATCTTTGGGTAGAAGGTTGGGCAGCAGTTGCAATTGGGCTCACCAATATAAGTGAGGATTCTCCGCCCTACGTTGGTCCCGAAGAAGGTGTGATAGTTCCTTTGTTTTCTTTTTATCTTAAAAAACTTCCGGGCAATACTGCGAGCCCTATCGCTGATGATTTTGGAATGGGTGTTTTCGATAAAGCACCTTACACTACTCTTTTCTGGCAACATGCATTGGTGCTTACATATTTTTATGTAGGTACGGAGTACGAACAAGAAGGGATTGACTGGGAACAAATAGAGTGTCTCTTTTTGTTGCGTTCTGCAGCCGAAGTGGAAACGGTAGGTGTAGATGAGTATGCAAACTATGTGGATTTGACAGGACAAATAAAGCGTCCTTTTGACCCTACGAATGTTTTGGATCATATTGATTTTCCAGACTATATTAACGCTGAACTTTACGACGATGGTCGTCTTGAATGGGACGAAATCATCAAATATGGATTTATCTATACCGGTGACCCGGACGGTGAAAATATTGAACTGTTTTTCGACCCCTATTCCAATGAATTGAAAATGAAAAGCGGTATCACTGAAACTTCATGTGTGCTCGATTTTGTGGGAGCGTTGGAAACTATTGCCGGAGGAACGTACGGAGCAAACGATAGATACAAAGGAACATTCACGTGTGGTGGCATAAATTTTTATATCCTTCTAAGAGCAGAATCAGAAGATACACTCGACGATGTGAAGGATCCTGATTTTACGTTCAGGGTAGATATTGACAACGACGGCTTGGAATATGATGTAACCTATTACGGCTGGGCTTTTGCTACCTATTTCTTTGAAACCTCAAACGAGTATTCTTTGGTAGGCGAGCAGATTGAGTTTATGTTGAGGGAGGAAGAAGAAGAATGTGATTTAGCGATTACTGCCGTACAGGTCATATCTCATCCGACTTGCGGAGAGGACGACGGCGAGGTAAAACTGTTTATCACGGGCGGCAGCGGCGACTATGAAGTTTCGAAAGATTACGGAG
>Ga0123353_10005985_pt1 | contig 16100 bp, 9 predicted proteins | sample TergutLab28metaG_3_FD_92763 | JGI IMG/M metagenome (GOLD analysis project Ga0123353, IMG submission 92763) | Labiotermes labralis P3 segment gut microbial communities from Petit-Saut dam, French Guiana - Lab288 P3 | ecosystem: Host-associated > Arthropoda: Insects > Digestive system > Gut ... | reverse complement strand
TCACCGCTATCTACTTCATAGTCCACAAAGTCAATGTCATAATGGTTTTTCAATTCTTGATAATCTTCCAATAAATACTCCAATCGCTCCTCCTCAACATTCACCATTACCGTAGCTTTGAAGTGAGTGCCCACAAATTGTGTGGCTTCAATCAATTTTTTTAGAATGGCATCCGTAGTGTTGTCGTATCCAATTATTAAAACCTCATACGTATCTTCTACGGTTGCATTTTGTGTATTTATCTCAAGTGTATCAATAGGGGGAAATTTTTTAACTATTTCTGAAGCAATCAATTCAGTATCATCAAAAAGTATATAGGCTACATTTGCGTCTCTCATGCGCTTATCTACTATGTAGTTTTGCATTTTTTTCACACGAAGAACCAATTCAAAATGTTGCTTAACTTTCTCAAATTCTTTCCGTTTCCACATTGAAAGGAACAATACAATATGGTGGATGTTGTGCATATCGTGCTCTAACATAAAAAATAAATAGGTTTTGGCTTTTCTCAGGAATCGTTTTATCAGTATATGATTAATGGATGACGAGGATTGCATACGATGTGCAAGATAGTGTGCACCAATAGCTTTTATTTTTTTTACTTCTTCGTTATTTACTAATAGAGGGTCTAACAGAAAAATTACGATGCCCTGTTTTTGTTTTGCAATATCTTTGGCTAATGCAAGAGAAGCATCGTTGCAATCGAAGAAAACATATTTGTTTTTTGTGAAATACCGTCGGAAAAAATTGAGTTTGGTAAGCATATTTTTTGATTTAAGAGGGCCTTTAAAATAAGGCCGCGAATTTATAATTTTTTATGTTTGTTCTCTTTATTACTAAATAATCGAATAGTTTCTTTCTTCTTTTCCACTGTAACAAAATAGGTTTTTGGCGGTAACTTTGGGAAAAAGGCTGCCCTTTTGAGACAGCCCCACTTTCATCCAAATCTTGTGAATCCTGCAAAGCTTATTAAAATCTCAATTCAGACTTTCACAAACTTTACCGTTTGCTCCGCAACCCTCAAATAGTATATTCCATTCGGCAAAGAATTTACATTAATGCTTGAAGACTCGTCTTGCCACTTGCCTTGCAGTAGCAACTGCCCCGATATGTTGAAAATGCGGTAATCCTCATCTCTTAATTCGTAATTCTTAATTCTTAATTGATCAGTGGTTGGGTTGGGATAGACGCTAATGGAAATATTTTTACCCTTTTCATCATCAATTCCCAAAACAATTGCCGTAAAATTCTGATTGGCAAGATTTTCTAACACATTATTACAAGTAATTGAGTTAGGTGTAAAACTATAATCTGATAAACTGGGTGTTATGGTTACCGTAGCATTGCTATCTACTTTTATAGTATATTCTCCTTTATCGTTGGTGAGCGCGGAAGCTCCGTTAGTGCACAAAATGCGTACTCCGGCAAGCGGTTTGCTATTATAAGTAACCTTTCCCTGTATGGTAAAAGTAAGCACAAAATCTTTTTCCGACCAATGATAAGTGCTGGTGTTACCCAACACCCATGTTCCGGATTCGTTGAAATAATATTTTTCTTCTGTTCGCATATTGTACATACTATACATATCATCCGGAAAAATGAGCTCTGCTTTAGAATAAAGCATATTGTATTCAAATACTATTCTACTGTTTCTTATCCAAGTGTTATATTCCCAATAATAATAAACATATATGGTTTGGTTGCCGGAAGCATCATACGCCCATTCATATTTCCAATTTCCTACCCAAGTGTTATTTCCCCAATAATAGAAGGCATACATGGTTTGGTTTTCGTAAATATCATACTTATATTCAAATTTCCAGCGCTCTATCCAAGTGTTATTAGCATAGTTCCATTCATAGCTTACATCCATGGTTTGGTTTCCATTGGCATCATACGTATATTCAGATTTACGATTTCCTACCCAGCTGTTATTTTCCCAATGATAGGAGGCATACATAGTTGTATTTCCGTAAATATCATACGCATATTCATATTTACGATATCCTACCCAGCTGTTATTTTCCCAATCATAAGAAGCAGCCAATATTTGGTTTCCGTAAATATCATACGCACCTTCATATTTAGAATATCCTATCCAAGTGTTATTTTCCCAATAATAAGAAACATACAATATTTGATTCCCATAAATATCATACGAATATTCATATTTATTATGTTCTATCCAAGCGTTATTTTCCCAATAATAAGAAACAGACAATATTCGATTTCCATTGCTGTTATAGGTGTATTCTGTTTTACGTCCTATCACAATATTTCCATCATCCCAATAATATTCAGCCACCATGGTTTGCGCTCCATTGTTATTATATGTACATTCTTCTTTATAGTATTCTTTCCATACATTATTTGCTTTGTCCCAGCTATATACGATGTATTTAATGAGTCCATAGTTATTAAACGTGTGTTCTGCTTTATATTTCAGTTCCCAAGTAGTGTTTATATTATCCCAATAATATTCCAAATACATTATATAATTTTCGGCATAAGTAATTTCTCCTTTACAATATAACATCCAGCTATTATTCAGATTATTCCAATAGTATCCCAGATAAATTGTCATATTTCCTTCAGCATCATATATACATTCTTCTTTATAGCTTCCTATCCAGGTATTATTTTCATAATCCCAAACGTATGAGGCGTACATTGTATAATTTCCGTTCACATTATACACACATTCCTCTTTATAACTTCCTATCCATGTATTATTTGTATGATTCCAATTATTGTAGTAGGCATACATTGTTCTATTTCCATAAAAATCATACGCATATTCATTCTTAGAACTTCCTATCCATGTGTTATTTGTATGATTCCAACCATAGTAGGATGCGTACATTATTTCGTTTCCATAAGTATCGTACGCATTTTCAGATTTCCAATATCCTACCCAGATGCTGTTTTCATAATTCCAATCGTATGAGGCAACCATTGTTTGGTTTCCATTGGTATCAAACGCTCGTTCATATTTCCACCATCCTATCCATGTATTGTTTTCATTATCCCAATAATAATCAGCATACATTATTTGGTTTCCGGCAGCGTCGTACGCATATTCGGTTTTTTCATTTTCTACCCATGAGTTAAGTCCCCAATCCCATTGATAGTATCTACTCAAAGTGTTATTTCCTTTATTATCATAAGAAAATGATATTTTATTTGTTAGTGAAACAACACTGTCTAAACATTGCTTAATAGCTCTATCCGTCATTGGGCACGATGCGGTAGTTGAGGGTTTCTTTTGCCACAATTCCGGTTTTAGCCCTTTTTCCATTCGTTTTTTTTCGATTTGCATCTCTTTGAAACGCATCTCTTCTTTCATTTGCATTTCTTTGAAGTGCATTTCTTGTTTTTGCATCTCTTCTTTCATTTGCAATTCTTTCATCTGCTTCTCTTCTTCTCGCGATGTTACCCGCTGTGTGTTTTTTGTTTGCCCGTAAGCAAAACCATTTTCTTTTTCTCCCATTTTTCCTGTTATCGGATTTTTGGGTGTTTGCGCCATTGCGCTTGCTGCGATTAAAATTCCTAAAATAATTGTAGTTAGTTTTTTCATTTTGTTTTTGCATCTATCACCCTGGATGCGCGGTTTTAATTGATTTAATGTTTTTAAAAATTTAATGATTTGATGTTTTTTTGTTAAAATGTCATACATATATTTTGCTTATAATATAGTTCCCAAACATTGTTTAGATAGTCCCAACGATAGCTTACATAAATTGTCAGGCTATCATATTCGTCGTATATATATTCTTCTTTAGCGTGTCCTACGAAAATATTATTCACACTATCCCAATAATATTCAGTCACCATGCTTAGAATTTCGTTGTTATAGGTGTATTCTTTATTATAATATTCTATCCAAGCAGTATTTTCAATATCCCAAAGATATACGACGCAGATGGTTGGCAGATGGTTATTAAATGTATATTCTGTTTTATAACACGGTTTCCAAACAATATTCATTACCCAATAATATTCTAATAATGTGATATGGTTTTCACAATATGTATATTCCCCTCTCCAACTTAATATCCAGCTATTACTCAGGTTATTCCACCCATATCCCAAATACATTATTATATTTCCTTCGGCATCATATATGCTTTCTTCTTTATAGTGTCCTATCCAAGTATTATTTGTAGAATCCCATTCGTATGAGGTGTATATAGTTTGATTTCCGTTAGCATCATACGCACATTCATACTTAGTACTTTTCTCATGCGCTTGATTTTTGGGTGTTTGTGCTACTGTAGCGGAAAGCATTAAGCACATCGCTACGAAAATTAAAGATAGTTTTTTTAAGTTTGTCTTTTTCATATTTTTTTTATTTAATGATTTAAAGTTTTTGAGTTTATAGATGTATCTCTTTTCTCTTAATTCTTAATTCTTAATTCTTAATTTTCAATTAATAAACTTAAACCCAATCCCTGCAAAAAACATATTCTGCTTACTCCTGTTCTCCATCATTTGATGTGTGGTTATAGAGAAATTATACCCTACATTCATTGTAAATCTCCAAATATCAACCCCAATGCCGGCGTAAATGCCAATCTCAGCACTGTTAAAGAAATCTTTTACATCATCGTATTTGCGGGCAACGCTAAATCCAAATTCAGGTCCAACAAATACTCTTACATTCAGTTGTTTTCTGTCAATAATTTTTACTCCCAGCAAAAGTGGAACAGTTAAATAATGATCTTGGAATGAGCCTTTAAGTGAATCCACAGAAGTGAGATCAATCTTTTTAAATGAATAAAGTGCTTTGGGTTCAAAATAAATTTTGCCGCCCATGCGAATGAAGATTCCTGCATCGAAGCCGGATTCGAAATTTTTGATGATGTTTTCATCAAAGGTAACCTTGCCGGTGTGAAAAATCACCTCCGGTCCGAATGTAAACTTGCAGCTGCGTTTTACCGTTTTTTTAGCTGCTGAAGGTGTTTGCGCCACTGCGCTCACTGCGATTAAAATTCCTAAAATAATTGTAGTTAGTTTTTTCATTTTGTTTTTGCATCTATCACCCTGGATGCGCGGTTTTAATTTTGATTTAATGTTTTTTTGTTAAACGGTTTTTTTCCTGTTTTTTCTTCCGCAAAGATAATACGAAATGATGCGAAATATCAACATTTTCAACTAATTAAACAAGTAAAGTGCCCTAATTTTTTTAGGGAAAAATGAAAAACCCCCTAAAAATTTTAGGAGGTTAAAATACAAAGAATTATCTGTGTAAATCTGTTAAATCTGCGTCATCTGTGTGTTAAAATATTTTTCCTTCACCGGTTTTGTTTTTTCCAATACTTCAGGTTTGTAGTTTTCAATTTGCTTTTTATGTGTTTCGGTATCGGCACTTTTTTCGATATTTTTCCCAAAAAGCACATAATACAAGTGCAGAATTTTAAATTCTTTGTAGCATAAGAGTAGTACTAAAAGTTTCTTTTTAAGCTCCACTAATTCGGGTTTGCCTTTAAATTCGCAGGCAGCAATCTCTTCAATATAATTCTGATAAAAAAGTTCAATTTTTTTAATTTCAATTCCATCCGGCTCTCTCTTTTCTCTTTCATCTTCCTTGTCTATGCTGTCTAAAAACTTCATAATAGATGTGAAAAGTTGCTCGTTTTCAAGTTTGTATGTGGTTTTTTTTAGATCTATTAATTGTTGTGTAATTTGCTTAAAAAGTTCATTAAATCCCACATCTTCCATAAGCTCTTCTATTTTAATAATTTGGGCATAAATTTCGTTCTTTTGAGCAATGTAGTAAGGATTTATCAAGTTGCATTGTAGCGAATAGTGGGTAAGAAGTTCATCTATTTTCTGTTTTCTTTCTTCAACCAAAGCAGGAAGAATTTTGTAAAATCTGTTCTCAATTGATATTTTCTCATGCGATAGATTTTGCAGCTTTTCTTCTTTATCTAAATTTTCGCACTGTTCTTTTGCCAACATCGCTTCTAATCTGCTATTTACTTTCAACAGTTCTTTTACACGCTCATTTTTTTTTCTAAAGAAGAATAGTAATAATAAAATAAGCAGACAACTTAGTATTAATAAAATGTATAAGGTTTGATTTTCCATTGTATCTTTCATTTCTATTAAACAAGTGAACTCTTAATACGCTCAATCTTCTCCGCCAGCGTGTTGTCTAATGAAGCAAAATCTTTAATGTTGGTTAGTTCTCCGCAAACGGCAAAGTAGTACTTAATTTTTGGCTCTGTTCCCGAAGGGCGCACCGAAACCTTAGAGCCGTCTTCCATAAAAAATTGCAACACATCTGAAACAGGCAGAGTTATTTTGGTAGTTTTGCCTGTTACACAATCTTTTGTTTCTTGTAACAGATAGTCTTTAATGCAAATTACTTTGCTTCCATTTATCTCTATGGGCGGGTTTTGGCGGTAATTCACCATCATAGCTTTAATCTCTTCCAAACCCTCTTTTCCTTTTTTGGTGATAGACAAAAGGTCTTCCTTGTAGTATCCGTATTTTTGATAGATTTTAAGCAACTCTTCGTAGAGTGTGCTTTGGTTGGCAACGGCTTGCGCAGTCATTTCGGCAAAGAGGCAACAGGCAGAAATAGCGTCTTTGTCGCGCACGAAATTACCCGCCAAATAGCCAAAACTCTCCTCACCACCACCAATATAATTCAGTTTTCCCTCATTCTCCCTTATCACATCTGCAATCCATTTGAATCCCGTTAAAACATCGAAACACTTTACATTGTATTCTTTTGCCATCTCCGGAATTAATTCTGTAGAAACGATTGTTTTGATAATAAAATCGGTATCATTTATTTTTTGAATTTCTTTTCGTTTTGATAATATATAATAGGTTAATAAGATGAGGGTTTGGTTCCCGTTTAGCAATAGATACTCACCGTTAAAATCTTTTACTGCTGCGGCAATTCTATCCGCATCGGGGTCGGTGGCTAAAATAAGGTCGGCATCTATCTCTTTTGCTTTTTTCAGCGCCAATTCCATCGCTGTTTTTTCTTCTGGGTTGGGAGAAGTTACCGTAGGAAAATTACCATCGGGAACACTTTGTGCTTCCACGATATGAAGATTCTCAAATCCCCACATTTTAAAGGCTTTCGGCACCATCGTAATCCCTGTACCGTGAAGCGGTGTGTAAACAATTTTAAGAGAGTGGGGGAGTGAAGAAGTGAAGGAATGAGAAAACGATAAAGTGTGAACTTGTTTTAAGTACAGTATATCCATCTCTTCTCCAATCATTTGCACATAGTTTGGGTTGCATTTCCACTGCACTTCTTCTAACGAAGATATTTTTGTAACTGCGTCAATCACATTCACATCGTGGGGTGGCACCAACTGCGCGCCATCATTCCAATATGCCTTGTAGCCGTTGTACTCTTTGGGATTGTGCGAGGCGGTAATCATCACCCCTGCATCGCATTGCAGCTCACGAACGGCAAAAGAAAGCTCCGGTGTTGGGCGCAGTTCTTCAAATAGATAACAAAAAATATTGTTTGCAGAAAAAACAGCTGCTGTTATCTCAGCAAAATATTTACTATTGTTTCGCGAATCAAAACTCACAACAACTTTAAGTTCCTGGTTAGGAAACTGTTGTTTCAAATAATTGGCAAACCCTTGCGTAGCAAAACCCACCGTATATTTGTTCATTCTGTTGGTACCAACACCCATAATTCCGCGTAGTCCACCTGTGCCAAATTCTAAATCTTTGTAGAAAGCATCAATAATCCCTTTTTCATCGGTTTGCAACAATTTTGCAACCTCTTCTTTCGTGGACTTATCGTAATTTTCATTAAGCCAAATATTTACTTTTTCTTTGATAAGATTATCCATAATAAAAAAATTTTGGCAAATATCCGATTTTTTTAATATAGAGTAGCTATAGGTGTAGTAAAAGAAGTATTATTCTTTAACAGTCCCCTTTAATTGCAGCCTGATTCTGTCGGTTTGTGCATTAGATTGTACGGTAATCTGCTTAGCAATAGCGCCGGCGGTTTTGGCAGTATAAACTGCTTTAATTGTGCCTGTTTTCCCCGGCATCACCGGCTCCTTCTGCCATTCCACTTCCGTGCAGTCGCACGAAACAATTACATCAAAAAGCACAAGAGGACGACTGCCCACATTCGTGTAATTAAAAAAACCGGTTTTCACTTCCCCAATTTCCAAAGCGCCATAGTCGTAAGATATGATCTCAAATTCTATCTCAGCACCGGTTGTAAGTTTCGGAGTATAGGGAAGCGCTTCCTCTTTCTTTACTTTATTCTGCGCAAAAACAGAAAAAATAAAAACTAACAAACAAAGTAATAAAAAAACTTTCTTCATAATCATCTAATCATCTAACCATTAATCATTAATCATTAATCATTAATCATTAACTGTGACGGTTTTTGTTCGGGTGCAATTTGTGTGGGTGGTTCAGATACATTTCCTTTAATGGATAGAGTAATTCTTTCGCCTGCATTAGAATCCACGTAAACATTTTTATTAATAGCTCCAACTCTGCTGGTATTGTAAGATACTTTTATAGAGGCAGATTGTCCTGGTGAGATAGGTTCTTTAGGCCACTGCGGAACGGTGCATCCGCACGATGAGGAAACGTTTGAGAGCTGTAATTCGGCTCTTCCTGAATTTATAAATTCGAAATAACAAGTGCCATCATCATTTTTATAGATGTTGCCATAATCGTGAACTAAACTTTTAAACTTAATTTCGGGAACCTTTGGGAGGGTATCCTCCACCACAATTTCTTTCTTTTTCCCTTTAGTTTTTTTTGTGGATTTTTCTTCTACTTGTGCGAAAACTGCGATAGATAAAACAGTTAAAAGAGATGCAAAAATAATTTTTTTCATAAATACTAAATTTTGATGTGTAAAGACAATATGATTTTAATGAAGTTTAACGTGATAAAAAAAATAGTGCCATTTCGTATCCGGCAAGCCCAAAACCACAAATAGATCCGCAGCATTTAGAGGCAATGAGAGAGTTTTTTCTAAAATTTTCGCGACTATATATATTAGATAGGTGTACTTCTACTACTTTTGTGGCAACGGTTGCAATTGTATCAGCCAAGATTATGGAAGTATGTGTAAAGGCTCCCGGATTTAGGATCATGCCGTCGCAATGTTTATGTTGCAGCATAAAATCTGCAAGTTCATCTACTTTATTCGATTGAAAATAGAGCAACTCTATATCAGGAAATTTTTGCTTTAGAATATATAAATAGGTAGGGAAGTCTGTATGTCCATACACATCTACTTCGCGGGTACCCAATTCTGCCAAATTGATGCCGTTAATAATGGCGATTTTTTTCATATCTATTTTTTTCCTAACAAACGAAACATATTAGATTTATAGGCTTCCACACCGGGCTGGTCAAAAGGATTTATATTTAACAGATAACCGCTTAATGCACAGCTAAATTGAAAAAAATAGATCAATTCTCCCAAAGTTTTTTCCGAAATTACTGGAATGGAAATACGCATGTTGGGCACATCTCCTGCAAGGTGCGCCAAACGGGTGCCCTCTTCAGCTACCAAATTTATTTCATGAATTGTTTTCTGTTGCAAATAGTTAAGTCCATCTAAATCATCATTATCGAACGGTATCGGTAAATGAGAAGTTGCTTCTTTAACAGACAAAACAGTTTCAAATAGATTTCGCTCACCTTCCTGAATATATTGACCTAAAGAGTGTAAATCTGTGGAGAAGATAGCGCCGGCAGGAAAAATCCCTTTTCCCTCTTTTCCGTCGCTTTCTCCGAAAAGTTGCTTAAACCATTCCATAAAGAAAAATAGTTGGGGTTGATAAGCCACCACCAACTCTAACTTTCTTTTATTTTTGTAAAGCAAATATCTACCAAGCGCATATTGCATTGCGATATTTTCGTTGAAAGAACTGTGCTGAAAGAGATAGTTTTTCATATTCTTAGCTCCTTCAATCAATTTTTCTATGTTAAATCCTGCGCAGGCAATGGGCAGCAATCCCACCGGAGTGAGCACCGAATAACGCCCGCCTACATCATCAGGGATTATATATGTTTTGTAATTTTCTATAGTGGCTAACTTTTTCAGTGCGCCTCTTTTTTCATCGGTAATTGCAACAATACGTTTTTGCGCTTCAGATTGTCCATACTTTTTTTCGCAATGTTCTTTTAAAATTCTAAAAGCGATTGCGGGCTCGGTAGTTGTTCCCGACTTTGAGATAACGATTATAGAATAATCCTTTATATCAAGCACATCTATCATTGCTTTATGATAATCTTCACTTATACTGTTTCCGGCGAAGAGCAATAAAGGTGTTTTAGAATTGGGGAGCAACGCTTTAAAGGGGTGTTGCAATGCTTCAATCACTGCGCGTGCGCCCAAGTAAGAACCGCCGATTCCTACCACAACAATTACTTCCGAAAGTTCGGCGAGTTGCGCGGCTGTGCGATTTAATTCTGCAAACATAGCGGGCATAATCTCATCGGGAAGTGTAAGCCAACCCAGAAAATCATTTCCCTGACCTGTTTTGGAAATCAGCTTTTGATAGGCTTCTTCCACGAAACAGAATTCATTATCAGTGGCTAATTCAGGCAGAAATTCCTGAATATCTTTTGTTGAAAGTTTTACAGTAATCATATTAATGTTTTAATTCATAGTGTATTAAACTTTTTTGTTTTTCTACAATAAATAAAATTGTTTTTTATAACGCAAACTATCGCTTTTCTGTTGTAGATATGCTGTTTTTTTTAAAAAAAAGTACATTTTTTCAAAAAAAAATAAAAAAACAGAGGATTATCATACTTACATAAAAAAATATATTTTTGCGCGTTAATAGTGTAACAAGTTAAACAGACATATAATAATTAAAAAAAATCAATTAAATATCTATTAATCAAATTTTACCATTATGAAAAAATTTATCTTTTTCTTTGCTCTAATCTTCATGGCAAGTATGAGCTATTTAAATGCACAGGATTTAGGGCTTCGTATTCTTGAGGATCCTACATCAAATGTAGATGTGAACGCTCCAATTCCTCCCCCAAAAGCGGGCGATGATGTAGTATTAACTTACCAAAAAGGCGGGTTGGCTTACATCACTAATACAACAATAACAGCACCCAATTATTTGAGTGGTTGTATTAGCTTTACTGCCGACCAGATTGCCGATTATGTGGGCTGTACCTTGCACACATTAAACATCGCTTTTCCGGCATCCGGCTCCGGTATGGCTGCTGCTACAGAAACGAAACTATGGATTAAAGGTTCGCTTGCCGGAGATATTATTTATGAACAAACAGTAACGCCTACTCTTGGCACCGCTACCAATTACCCTCTTACTACTCCTTATGTTATTCCGGCAGGTTCGCTTGTTCTCGGTTTTACGGTTTATTTTCCGGTTGCAGCATCCACAGCGGTATGCCCTTACTGGTTCTCAGCAGGCGCTATTGATCCTTACCAAGTGGGTGGTTTTTATAGACTAACCGATCCCTCTGCTACCGCACATGGTTCAGGCGCTGTTTGGACAACCTATACAACTCAAGGAAATTTAAGTATTAAAGGGCTCTGTACGACTCCTCCTTTTAATAACGATATTAAACTCATTGCTGAAAATCCGTTAATATATACTAAGTCTCCTGCCTCGCAAGCGGCAAGCATACCTTTTTTGACCACCCTTTCGGCTCAAGCTAAAAACATAGGGCTAAATACACAAAACGGAATCACTTTTTCTGCATCTCTTAACGGAACATCATTAGGTACTTCCACTCCTCCTATTGCTTCGTTAGTAACAGATGCCACTTCAACAGCTATGACGATTACCCCTCCCGCAGGAACCGTTTTTACGAATGCTGGAAACAATGCATTGGTTTATACGGTTAATCAAACCGAAACCGACCAAAACCTTGCCAACAACAGCGCCACCTATCCTCTTGTAATTGGAAATAAATATCAATTAGATGATATGACTATTTGCTCTAATGGATTTGGAAGCAATACTGCGGCAGGTTCTTTCGGAAACATATTTAATATATATGAGCCCACGCTTCTTACGGCTGTAGAAGTGGGCCATTCAAGTACAGCCGCATTGGCTTACACTATCTCGTTGTATCGTATGACGGGACCTACTACTACTGAAGCTACCGATTTATTTACTGTAGATGTAAACAGGGTGCCGGGTTTTACATCCATAAGTGTGCCTCATACCCCATTAATACCGGGTGATTATTATTTGTGTGTGAATCAGCTCACCGCTACCAATGTCAGTCTTACTTATGATCCCCGTTCAACAGGGAAAAGATCGTATATCAAAACCGGAACTGCTTTAGCTCCAGCCAACGCCCAATTTGGTGCGTCTGTTATTCGTATGATCTGTTTAGATCCTGAGCCTTGTATTCCCGCTACGAACTTTGATGTGGTTTATACTTCCGACTGCAAGGCGAACCTAACATGGACAGAGCCAAGCAGCGGTGGCAGCGGCATACCGGGCAGCGTTACTACCCCTGCCTCAGATAATGGTAGCGGCGCTATTACCGTAGATATTGTGGCAGGTTCGCAACCCGTTACAATCACAGGTATTGAAACACCCTTTGGCACTATAGGCTCTACGGTGGTTCATTTGTATTACAGACAGGGAACAGCATGTGGTAATATTCAGTCAAGTGCAGGATGGACACTTATTGGACAACAACCGGTTACCATTACCGTTATAGGAGGTGCCAATAATACTTTCGTTGAATTTCCCGTTCCTGTTACCATTCCTGCCGGGCAAACCTACGGGTTCTATTTTGCAGCGCCCCTTGCTCCCGGAGGCGGAATTAGATATCAAGGCTCTGCAAGCACTGCTCCAGCTGCTTGTGGTACTACTACAATAGCCTCAAACGATGCCCTCACTCTTATAGGAGGTACAGGAGTGACCATGACCGCCACCAGTACTCTTTTTGCGAGTGCAGGAAACTCTGAACGCAGATTTTCAGGAAAGATTCACTATACTACCCCCGGTAGTATAGAATATAATGTATATAGAGATGAAACTCTGATTGCGCCCAATGTAACCGGAACATCTTATACCGATCAGGGCTTCAATACTTCTGTTGGGCATACTTGGTCGCTGAAAGTGATTTGTATCGGTGAAGAGTCTGATCCTGTATCTAAGACTATGCCCGTTTGCGGCACTACTCCCGGCGAGTGCGACCCCGCTACAAACTTGAATGTTGATTATAATAATGACTGTGGAGCTGTGTTAACATGGGAAGCTCCGACAAAGAAAAGTGGGGTGGTTCATAATAATAATTCAATAATATCGGATAATAGAAATACAAAATCTTCTGAGCGCATATTGATTCCTCAAAATGCAACGATAGCTCAAGCACCATACCTCTTTATACCGGAGATGCCGGATCTATTACCTCCGTTTATTGCCCCAGACAAAGGTGGAGAAAAAAATGCAGCATGGCTGAAATGGATGAATGATCCGCTTGCCAGTGTTGCCGGAGCCGGTGCTACTCCTTTTGGAGTATATATTAGATTTACACCGGCAGACTTAGCCGGTTATGTGGGACAGTATCTAACAAAAATAAGATATATGCCCTATAGTTTCTTCCCTCCCAGCTCTAACCCGCCCACAGTATTTACAGCAGCTCCTAAGATTCGTGTTTATGCAGGGGGGTCACTTGTTGGAACAACCCTTAATCCCGGAACTATGATTGCGGAAGTAGAGGCACCTGATTATTCTATTAATAATTTAAACTTTGTTGAATTGCTTGAACCAATCTTAATTGATGGTACACAGGAGATTTGGTTTGGAGTGTTCTATACACCTCAAGCAGGATACCCTGCTACTTCTTCAAATGGAGCTGCTCCGGGTACACCAAGCTATATTGAAGCAAAAACCAATATTTTTAATTATGGTACTACATGGACTACTACCCTTACTGCATTTAACCCTCCTCAACTTTATTGTTGGGATTTGGCAGGATATACCCGCGATCCTTTCCCCGGAGAAACTTGCGATATTATTCTTGAAATGCAAGATGATTTTGGCGACGGATGGAATGAAGGATATATCTCATTTATTGACCAGTCTAACATAGAATGGGATAGGGTTACGCTAAATACGGAAGAAGGTGTAAAAACAATGACAATTACGCTTCCAAAGGATGCAACTATTAATTGCCATTGGACACCCGGTGATTATGACGATGAAGTTGGTTTTGTGATAAAAGACATCAATGGAAATGTATTATTTACCTGCAATATTGGAGATTTCGACGGACAAGCTCCCGGATTATTCTTCTCATTCGATAACGATGCTTGTGGCAGCGCCCCCGGCGAGTTTGCCTACAATATATATAGAGATGATGTGATCATTGCCCCCAATGTAACAGCATTAACCTATACCGATGCAGCCTTTGATTATTCAGCAGGGCATAAATGGTCGGTAAAAGTAGCTTGCGAAGGTGGCGGAGAGTCTGACCCAATATCTAAAACGATGCCCCCGTGCGACGTTCCCCCCGGCGACTGCGACCCCGCAACAAACCTTAACGCCGAATATATTGGCGGATGTAAAGTGCAACTGAGCTGGAACCCTCCCGCAAAAGGAAAAAGCAGTGTTCTGTTGCCACCACAAAATATAACTAAAAAAGGCGATAGTCAAAGAACAATTGTACCTAACGAATTTTCAAGAGTAACTGAACCAACCCAAGGAGCAGTTTTTGGAGAAAACTATTTTAGAGGGCCCAACAGTGATCTTTATTATGGAAATAATGTAACGCAATGGTATAAAGGAACTTTATCCAATTTTAATGGAACATTATTAGGCAGTTCAGGAAGAAATATCCAAGCTTCTGAGTATGTGAACGGTACGCTTTACGGTATTTCATACGCTGGTGGCAATCAGTTTGGTACGATAAATCAAACCAACGGGGCATTTACCATTATTAAGCAAGGTTGTGAATGCGATGCTATGAGTTTGTGCTATAATCCCACCAATGGCTTAACCTATTGTTTTCCATGGGGTGGCGGTTCTTTCGGAACGGTTGATCTTGCTACAGGCGAATTTACCGCTGTAGGCACCGTTCAACCGGCAGGCGCTACCATGATTGCTGCGATTGATAACGACGGAGTATGTTATGCCGTAAGAAACGTTTCAACATCAGCTGTTTTCGGAACAATTAACTTAGCCAACGGCGCCTTTACACCAATAACTACTTTATCGGTAGGAACTTCCGGTGTTCAAGAAATGACCGTTGACCGTGAAACCAATGAACTCTATTGGGCAAAATCAGGAACACCATATAATGTATATAAAATCAATAAAACATCAGGAGCGCTTACACAAGTTGGCTCAATGTCCGATCAAACTTTCGTTTTCAGCGCGGCTACGCTTCCACCCGAACCTTGTGATGCCATTTCAAATCTTAATCTTACCACTACAGGAAGTAGTGTAACATTGACATGGACAGCTGCGCCCGGTTCGCCAACAGGTTATAGAATTGACTATGACGGGGGTCTATTAACAACAGTTACCACAACCTCCTATACCCATACCGGCGTACCGGATGGATTACACTCTTATACCGTTACGGCACTTTTTACCGGTTCTTGTATTCCATTTGGTGTTAACCAAACCATCATAGTGGGAGATATGTGTATGTTTAAAATTATGATGCAAGGCGATGAAGTTGATAGCTGGAACGATGGATTTGGCAGTTTCGCTTCTATTGATGTAAAATCCAATGGAATTACTTATGGTACTGCAACAGTTCCCTACGATGCTGCCGTGGCTACGGCTTACATTGTTGTTCCTTCAGGAACACTTCAATTCTCTTTGAATACAGGGGGCTATCCCAGTGAATGTCAATTCCAAATCTATAATTCAGATGAAATGGTAATCTACTCCTCCCCAGCCAGCAGTGGCAATGGCGGTAATGGTTTGACCGGTATCTCCGGCGTATTTTTCACCTATCAAAACGATTGTGGTGGAGATCCCCCCGTTGTAATTACCTACAATATATATAGAGACAACGTACTTCTTGCGGGCGGTGTTACCGCCACCACTTATACGGATAATGGCAATTTTGATCCATCTGTATCCCACACGTGGTCTGTTAAGGTAGCCTGC
>Ga0123353_10005984_pt1 | contig 16101 bp, 16 predicted proteins | sample TergutLab28metaG_3_FD_92763 | JGI IMG/M metagenome (GOLD analysis project Ga0123353, IMG submission 92763) | Labiotermes labralis P3 segment gut microbial communities from Petit-Saut dam, French Guiana - Lab288 P3 | ecosystem: Host-associated > Arthropoda: Insects > Digestive system > Gut ... | reverse complement strand
TTGATTCAGGAATGTGTACCTCTTGAAGTAAATCACTCCCATCGCACATATACGCAGCAACGCGACGCTGAGAATTCGATAGCTTTATACTTTCAAGACTTTTGCACCCTGTAAAACTGCTACAAGAGCAATCCCGACATTGATACTGCCCGAGGGAATGAGAACTATCACCTCATACTCCCCCGACAGTCCTATCCCCGCGAAGTCAAGCGGTTCATCGCTGCGGCGGGTTGCAAGACAAGGAAAGATTCTACCGTTATGGTGGAAACACTTATCACCGCAAGCCCCGAATTTATGAGCGGGCTGTCCCCGCCAGAGCAAAAGGAGTTTTTCGAGAAAGCATTGACTTTCATACAGTCGAAAGTCGGACAAGAGAATATCGTATCTGCTGTGGTGCATATGGATGAGAAAACGCCCCAGAACACACGGGGACGGTTCTCGCGTGTTGACAAGAAAAGCGAATAGCAGTATAATGTGATAAATCAAGCATCGGAGGATTAGCCATGCCGAGAAGTGCGCGCAAGCTATGCGACAGCGGACTTTATCACATTATGCTCAGAGGGATCAACCGCCAGCGGATTTTTGAGGACGAAGAAGACTGCCAAAAGTTCATCGCGGTATTGAAAAACTACAAGGCAATATGCGAATATCAAGTGTACGCTTATTGCCTTATGGGGAATCACGTTCACTTGCTGCTCAGGGCCGGCAAAGAGGAATTGTCAAAAGTATTCAAGCGAATCGGCAGCAGCTATGTGTATTGGTACAATTGGAAATATCGAAGATCGGGCCACTTGTTTCAAGACAGGTACAAGAGCGAACCGGTTTCCGACGACGAATATCTGCTGGCCGTAATCCGATATATCCACCGCAACCCGCTGAAAGCAGGCATCTGCAAGGAGTTGGGTGATTATGCACACAGCAGCTATAATGCTTATGCCGGCGCAAGCGAAGACGGATTGACCGACACCGGATACGTTTTGGGAATCGTGCGCAGGGAGGAATTTATAGAGTATCACAAGGCGGAAAACGAGGATTGCTGCCTTGAAATGGAGGAGAGCTTCCGCCTGACCGACAAGGAAGCGCAGGCGATTATCAAGAAGGTGACGCGCTGCAAGAACCAAGCAGAGTTTCAAGCCTTGCGCGTGCAGGACAGGAGCAAATACATTGCCAAGCTAAAGGATAAGGGCTTATCCATCCGGCAGATTTGCCGACTGACAGGTGTCAGTTTTGGAGTTGCGAGGAAGGACTATTCGAGATAGCACAGCTCTTATCCTGAAAGTCTGGTGTGCAATACCGCTTTACGGTATGCGTCAAACGAGACGGCGCTGCGGGTTCTACCCCAAGCCCACCTCGAAAATACGTCTCAACAGGGCAGAATTTGCCTTGTTTTCTGCCCTGTTGCAAGGTATAATCAATTTGTGTTATTTGCATTGCTACAAATCATGTTCCGGCGGCGATTATAGTTTTGGTGTTGCTTCCTTAACGGAAGCGAACTAAATTGCGCCCCTATATAAGCTCATCCTCACCGGGCGCCTGAAAACTCGCATACCATTGCTCCATATATTTCGTTTCGCAAACAAAGGTCGTATACGCATCATCCTCATGTCGTCTGGACATTCTGGTAAGCAACTCGTCTTTCGGCACGTCCATAAAATGAATTTTGAATCCTACGCCCATTTGTCTTGCCCGCAAACGCAAATCATCTCGCTCCGCTTTCGCCCAAAATCCAAAATCAAGAATCACGTTTACGCCCAGCCGCAATGCGTCCGCAGCCATATCCCACATGATTTTTTCTATCCTGTCATGCATGATGTCATGGTCGCTATGCGCATCATAAACCCGTCGATGGAACAACCTGAGCTGCCACTCATCCGGCGTAAACCGCAACGCACCTTCCTCTTTTTCCAAACGTTTTGCAAATGTGGTCTTGCCGCTGCAAGGCAGGCCAACCATCAAATGGAGCGTAGGCAAACCGAACACCTTCTTTCTTGCGTAATACAAAATCGCTAAGTCGCCACACCACCGACCATTGCACTCCAAGCGCGAAGCGTGCCAAGGGGCAGGCTGAAGCCCAATGATTTATACATATCGACGTGAATAGCAGCACATCCGACCCAAACCGTAGCAACTTTATTTATTTGCATCTCTTCAAAAACATAAGAGGTCAAATCTCTCGCTATTCCCTTGTGCCTGTATTCTTCGGCGATAAAGAAATCTTCGAAAATGCCGCTCTTCTCACATAAAAAGGTTGAAAACACTATGCCGATAGAGCACATGGCAACCGGCTTATCATTATCCTTTGCTCCAAAAAACTCAATTTTGTTTTGTGCTATTGCGGATTTTAGCTTATCTGTCTGTTCTTCGCTTAGTGCAGGTTCTCCTATTGCTTTTTTGTATTGTTGCATCAGGAGCAAAAGTTGCGGTACGTCAGTCGATTTTAGCCTTTGATAAATCATGTATTAACTCCTCTCTGCAGTATTCCCGCCGCATTCCTCGAACTGAAAATATCGTATTTATCAAAACACCCGCGCCATAGCCTCCCGAATATCCTTCACAGGCACACAACCCGCATCCGCCACATTCGACTTCGCCGGGACTATCACCCGTGTATAGCCCAGCCGCACGCATTCCTTCACACGCGCCCCCAACTGCGAAACGGGGCGCAGTTCCCCGGTCAATCCAATCTCGCCGATGACGGCGGTCTTTTCGGGCAGCTCTTTGTCCAATAATGCCGAGAGCACGCTGAGCGCTATCGCCAAATCGGAACCTCGGTCGGATATTTTCAGACTGCCCGCGACGTTGCAATACACGTCCTTGTCCGAACATTTTAAGCCCGTTTTGCGCTCGATGACCGCGAGAAGCATGTTCAGCCGCCCCGTGTCCGCGCCCTGCGCGAAGCGGCGGGGCGTGCCGGGCGTCACCGCGCCGAGCAGCGCCTGCACCTCGCAGAGCAGGGGGCGCGTGCCTTCCAAAACGCAACTGACCGCGCAGCCGGGGCGGGGTATATCGGATAAAAAGCGCGCGGCGGGGTCGGTCACCTCGCGCATGCCCGTCTCGCACATCTCAAATACGCCAATCTCGCCCGTACTGCCGAAGCGGTTCTTCACGGCGCGCAGTATGCGCAGATCCTCCTGCCGGTCGCCCTCAAAATAGAGCACCGTGTCCACAATATGTTCCAGCACGCGCGGGCCCGCAATCGCGCCGTCCTTGGTGACATGCCCTGTCATCCATACCGCCACGCCTTGTTCCTTGGCAAAGCGTGTCAGCAGCGCGGCACAGCCCCGCACCTGCGAAACGCTGCCCGCGGCACTGGCGATATCCGCCGCTTGCATGGTCTGCACGGAGTCGACGATCAACGTTTGCACGCCCAATTTCTGCGCGGTCTCGATGGCGTTATTCAAATCCGTGTCGCAAAGCAGCTGTATATCGCTCCCGATGCCCAGACGGTCGGCGCGCAGTTTAATCTGCGCCGCGCTCTCCTCGCCGGAGACATACAATACGCCCCCGCGCGCCTGCAAGCGGTTCGCCGCGTCAATCAAGAGCGTAGACTTGCCGATGCCCGGGTCGCCGCCCAAGAGCACAACCATCCCGGCAGTCTGTCCGCCGCCCAGCACGCGGTCCAGCTCGCCAATCCCAATCCGCTGCCGCACTTCCCCTTGCGTCTGCACGGCGGAAAGCGCCACCGCAGTCTGCGTCTGCGAAAAAGCGGGTTTGGCCCGTCCCTTCGGCGCAGCCAACTGCTCCTGCTCGACAAAGGTATTCCAAGCCCCGCAAGAGGGGCACTTGCCCATCCACCGCGCACTCTCGTAGCCGCATTCGCCGCAGAAGAAGACTGTTTTGTCTTTCATGTTATATACGTCTCCCTATTTCACAAATCATGAAGATGCAAAAAATCATTCAAAGTATGCAGGTAAAATTTCTTTTCGCTTTCGCCATACCGAATCATCGTTATAGAGCAATTTTCAAGTGGGAACCCCAAATAGAATCTTTTGTGTTGAGGTATGCCCAAAACACCGCAAAGAATGGAACGGATCGTTCCGCCATGACAAACGATGGCTATTTTTTTGTATTGTGTTTCCAAAAGACGCGCAAGCTGAATCCGGCATCTGTTCCAAACATCTTCGCCATTTTCTCCGTTTGGGTACGGAAGATCCTCCAAGTGTAGCCGCCACTTGGCATACAGCTCCGGGTAATCCTCCCATGGTTTTGTGTGAATATCGCCCATATCAATTTCTCGAAAGGAGGGATCGATAGACAAATCGCAAGAGGAAGCGATCTTCAGTTGCTCAGCCGTTTGCCGGGCGCGCGATAAATCACTGGAGACAATTCTATCGAACCCAATGCCTTTGCACCTGTCGGCCAATTTTGCAGCTTGCCGCATGCCTTTCTCTGTCAGCGGGGGATCCATAGTGTTTTTCTCTGTATCAAAAAATGCAATGGAGACATTACAGCATTCGCCATGTCGTATCAGATATATATCCATGTCAATCCTCAATCACCATATATTCCACAATATCCCTCTCCCGCCAACGCACATTCTGCCAAACCAAACTCATCCCGCCGCCCGCGAGGAGCAGGCTCCGATCCTGCTCGCGCGTAATGTCAAAGGTATAGGCATCGGAGAAGAAGTATACATAATTCCGCCCGCGCACATTGTAGGCAAGGAATTTTTCGCAGATGGCAAAGCCACTGCACTGCGCCGCGACGCGGAAGGCGTCCCCCTTGCTGTCTATTAGCCAGAGTTCCGCGCCTTCCTCGTTGCCGCCGCGCAGGACGGCGATTTGCAGGCCGTTGCTTTGAACGGCTGTTACCACGCCCGGCACGGGCAGGGCGCGCGTCTGCCCGCTGCCCAGATCCAGCGCGAGCGGTTCGCCCAGCCCGCTCACATAAAACAGGTGTCTCTCCGTCAAAAACGGCGCAAACGCGCCGAAACGCGTGGTCTCCGCCGTGGCGACGGTGACAGATTCGCCCGTCCGTACATCGCAGAGGTAGAGCTTATAGCGCGAAGTGCCGGTGCGCTCCGTCCAGGCGATATAATGCCCCGCGCCCGAGAGCTTGGGTACGCCCATATGCACGGTCTTCAGCGCGGTGACGGTCTCGGTTTTGATGTGATACGCCACAATGCGCCCGCCGCCGCCCGTCTGCATATCGAGATACACGAGCATATCATCGGCCAAAAGCAGGGGATGGCGCAGGCTCGCGTAGGCCAGCGGCGGCGTAAGCCGGGTCTCCGTCCCCGTATTGGGATCGCGCAGCAGCACGCTGTCCATGCGCGGCGACCCGTCGCCCAAACTGCGGCTGCCCACAGCGGCGACCAATATATCCTTTCCCTTTGCGTCCCGGCAAACGGCAATATCACCGAAATAAACCTTGTCCGAAACCACCCATTCCATCTGCGCGTGCGACAAATCCACGAAATACAGCGGATGCGCCGCTGCGTCGTGCAGGGGCGCGTCGGTGTCATTGGGCGCGGGCGTCTCGGGCGGCGTCGGCGCACAGCCGCGCGGCACAGGCAGCGCAATCGCGCGCTCCATCAGCGGTATGCCCCAAAAAATAAAGGCCACAACAGCCCCGCCCAACAACAGAAACGCCAGCACAAACGACAGGAAAACCAGAAACCCGCTCTTTCGGACGCCGGGTTTGTGTTTGCTCGTCAGTTTGTACTTTTTGTCGTGTTTCATTGTTTTCATTGGTAGGGGCGTGATATATCGCGCCCGGCAACGCATTGAGCTTGCCTCGGCTCAAGCAGGTTTGATTCCATCAGGGCGCGATATATCGCGCCCCTACATCTCCTTCCGCCCCGCCAGCGCCTGCGCAAGCGTAATCTCATCGGTGTATTCGAGGTTCCCGCCTATCGGTATCCCCCTCGCGATACGTGTAACCAGCACGCCGTAGGGCTCCAGCTCACGGGCCAGATACGCCGCCGTTACGTCGCCCTTCGCGTCGGAATTTGTCGCCAGAATCACCTCGCGCACCTCTCCGGTTTGTACGCGCGCCAGCAGCTCCGCCACGCGCAGATCTTCGGGGCCTATGCCGTCCATGGGTGAGAGGGAGCCGAAGAGCACGTGATAGAGCCCGCGGTAGGCGCGGGTTCTCTCCATGACCGGAACATCGGCGGGCGCGGATACGACGCAGATGTTGTCCCGCGCGCGGCGGGGATCGGCGCAGATATCGCAGGTCTCACGGTCGGTATACTGCCCGCAGACGGCGCAGGGCCGCACGGTCTCGCGGGCGTCGCAGATGGCGGCGGCAATCCCGAGCGCGTCCCCCTCCTCCATGCCGAGTATATGATAGGCATAGCGCAGGGCGGTCTTCTTGCCGACGCCGGGCAGCTGCCCGATTTGCGCCGCCAGGGTCTCAATCGCGGGAATCGGCATATTACAGGCCCAACTTCATGCCGCCTGTGATCTTATCCATCTCGGCGGTCTTGGTCTCGTGCGCCAGGGTCAGCGCGGCGTTGACGGCGGCGATAATCAGGTCTTGCAGCATCTCGGGGTCGTCGGGGTCAATGCAGTCGGGCTGCACTTCGAGCGCCGTCAAGGTCTTCGTGCCTTGAAACACCGCCTTCACCATGCCGCCGCCCGCCGCGGCCTCAAAACTGCGCGCTTCCATCTCTTCTTCCTTGCGCATCGCGTCCTGCTGCATCTTCTGGGCGCGTTGCATCAGCTGCTGCATATTGCCCATGCCGCCGCCGAAATTGGGTGGGTAGTTGCCTTTGGCCATGGTTCTTCTCCTTTAATCTGTCTTGTATATAGTTAACTGTGTGCTTGTAATTCGTGAAGTAATAGGTAATAATGCAGAATGCAGAGATGTTTAGGATGATGTTTTGGAGAGGTAACCGGCAAGTTCTAACCCTTGGTCTGCCGCAAGAATCTTCTCTGCATTCTGCACTATTGCTTATTATTCTATCTTCAACACATCCCCCAACACCCCACGCAACCGTTCCTCCACATCGTCCGGTTTTCGGATGATATAGACGAGCGCGAGCTTGGGGTTGACGCTGGTCAGCGCGTCCTGCGCGGGCTTGAATAGGAAGGGGTTTTTCGCGTTTTTCAGCTTATCTTCCTGCCCCGGCGCGAAGGCCACGGTGAGCGCATCCGCCGTCAGGCTCTCCGCCACAGCGCCCTGGGCAATGATATGCACGAGCGGGTTGGTCTTTTGCAGGGCCGCCAGGGTTTGCTCCCAGAGGGTGGCGGCGGCAGAGCTTTCCGGTTTTGGTTCGGGTTCCGATTCTTCAATCTCGGGCGGCGGAACAGGTTCCTCCCAAGGCAGCGCGAAATCTTCTGCGGGCAGGGGCGCATCATGCTCGGGCGGGCGGATATTATCGGCTCTTACGTGTATAACCGCTCTATGACTCTCTGCATTCTGCATTCTGCATTCGGCATTTTCTAACCTCGTCTCCAAAAACGCCACTCGCGTCTGCAACGCATCACTACCCCCCCCATCCTGCGGTCTGCAAACGCGCAGCAGGCATTGCTCCACGAGCACGCGCGGCGCGGGGAAATAGCGCAATTCGCCCATCGTGAAGGTGAGCTGTTCCAGCATATACAGGAGCTGCTCCGCCCTGCGCGCGTCCGGCTCTTTGGCGGAGAGGTTGGCGAAAATGGCGTCACGCACGGTCGCCGTGAGGTCGTTGACAAATACGCTCAAGTCCCGCCCGCTCTGCAGCACATCGTCCAATTTGAACAGCAGCGCGGCGGCATCGCCGATCAGCGCGGCGGAGACGCAGGCATCCAGCTCATCGCGGCGCACGGCGCCCAGCACGTCAAACACATCCGCTTCGGTGAGTTTATTGCCGCAGAAAGACAGGCACTGATCCAAGAGCGAGAGCGCGTCGCGCATGCTCCCGTCCGCCTTGGTGGCAATCACGGCCAAGCCATTCGGCGCAACGCCCGCGCCGAGGGAACCGAGCACGGTTTGCAGGTTTTTAATAATATCATCCTTGGTCAGCCGCTTAAATTCAAAGCGCTGGCAGCGGGAGATAACGGTGGCGGGCAGCCTTTGCGGCTCGGTCGTCGCGAGTATAAAGAGCACATGCGCGGGCGGTTCCTCCAAAGTCTTCAAAAGCGCGTTGAACGCGGCGGGGGAGAGCATATGCACTTCGTCGATGATAAAGATGCGGTAGGGCAATTGCAGCGGCGAATATTGCGCCTGGTCGATCAGGTCGCGCACATTGTCCACGCCGGTGTTGCTGGCGGCGTCTATCTCGGCCAGATCGGCGCAGCCGCCCGTTGCGGCAACGCAGTTCGCGCAAACGCCGCAGGGCTCGCCCGCGTTGGGCTCTTTACAGCAGACGGCGCGGGCAAATATCTTCGCGGTGGAGGTTTTGCCCGTGCCGCGTCCGCCGGAAAACAGATAGGCGTGCGCGAACTTCCCGCCCGCGATCTGGTTCTTCAAAACGGTCGTGATATGCTCCTGCCCAATGACCTGCGCAAAGGTATTGGGGCGGTATGTACGGTACAGAGCGCGGTAGGACATGTTGTGCTCTCCTTGTTTTCGGATAGTATAGCATATTTCGGGGGGAAGGTAAAACAAGTTAAGAGTTAAGAGTTAAGAGTTATGGTAGAAATTCCTGCGGAATTTCAATTTAATTTAGGAATCGCTTGCGATTCTTACCACAACTCTTAACTCTTAACTATTCACTCATAGCTACCCTCCGCCCCCACGTCTTCACCAACTGCCCCTCCAAAAACTCGCGCAGCGGCTCCAAATCCTCCCCGCTGTCATAGGCTTCTAATGCGGCATAATAGGCCTTCTTATCCTCATCGAATACAATAAGCGGCGGATGGTCGTGTATCATCAAAAAATAATTCAAGAGCATCCGCCCCACGCGCCCGTTGCCGTCCGCAAAGGGGTGTATGTTTTCAAAAGCGGCGTGGAAATAGGCGGCAGAGAGCAGGAGATCGCGCGTGGCGTCCGCTTCGCGCAATTCCGTCAGCAGCACTTCCAATTCTTCCTCCGTATCCTCCGGCGCGCTGCCCGCTTCGTGCCGGCCCGTCACATAATCGTGCTTTTTCAGCTGCCCCGGCCGCTCACCGCGCAGGACAAAACGGCGCTCGTCATAGGTTCCCGCCGTCAGCACCGCGTGCACTTCCAAAACAAGTGACAATGTCAGCGGTTCCCGCCCCGCGATCTTTTCGCGCAGAAACGCATAGCATAATTTCTGATTCTGTTGCTCAAAGAGGGTGCGCGGATCGCCCGTAAAGGCCAGCACCTTGCCGTTCTCGAAAATCTCCCGCGTATCGTGATAATCCACCTGCGCATTCTCAATTTTCCCCGAATGATAGGCAAAGAGTATGCGGAAATGATCCAGCGAAAGATCCAAATCCGCCGCCGCGCGTATATTCTGCGATTGCCAGAATGCGAGCGCCCGCGCATATTCCACGTTCATGGAAACCTCCTCGTAGGGGCGCCCCTGCGGGCGCCCTGTTACACATTATTCTTACCCCGCAAAGCGAAGTAACTATTCACTCTTCACTATTAACTTTTCACTATTCCCTTCCATCTTCCTAAGCAACCCCACCAGCGGCAAGATCAGCGCCCCCGCCGCGAAGTTGCCCGCCGCGTGAATGCCGTCATAGGCCAGCCCCGCGAGTATCCACGCGGGCAGCAACCGGAGCGGCAGCCCAAAGAGCAGCATTTGCACGGGCGCACAGAGCGTGCCGTAGACCAGCCCGTGCAGGCCGCAAAGGAGCATATAGAGCGGGATTTGCACGCGCTTGGGCAGCGACCATCTCCCTGCCAGCATAAAGGCGCCCCAGAGCGGCAGCCAGATATACAGATGTATCGGCCACCACAGCGCAAAGCCGTTCACCACGCCGAGAATCGCCACGAACACATAGATCGGAATCAGCGCCTTCTTGCGATAGACCAGCGTAAAGGCCGCAATAAACATACCGAGAAAGTGGATATTCGGCAGCCATTCCATCGCAATCTTGGAGAGGAACATCAGCGCGCCGAATGCGGCAAAGAGCACCAGCTCGCGCAGGGTCAGCTTTTGTCTCTCAGCCCTTAGTGTAGACGAACGCATAGCTGCACCCCGCGTCTATCGGCGTGCCGTCCGCGCCCGCCATCGCATAGTCACCGTCCACATAGAAGGCCCAGTACGCATTGTCCGCGTCCCAGTCGGCCACTTCGCCGCAGATATCGACGATCATGCCCGCGCCGTCCAGCGCGATCATACCGTGCTCCGCCATGGCCGCGCCGACGCTCTCTGCATCCGTCCGTATGCGATAGCTCTCCGTGCGCCCGTCCGAGAACGTGATGGCAAGGTGCAGCGTATTCTCTCCGCTGCCCAATTCAATGGCCTCCGTGTCCGGGGGCGGGGGAGGGGTAATGCTCTTGCAAGCTGAAAACGTCGCCACCGCCAGCAACGCAACCAGAACAAGGCACAGAGTGAAACGAAGTTTTTTCATCTTCATGTGTTTGTCTGCCTTTCTTATTTAGTTTTGATGGGAATACGAAATGCCGGTCTCGCGGCATATTCACGCATGGCAAAGTCTTCCGGCTGATGCTGCTTTACTCCCGCCTTCTCAGCTTACGCCAATGGCTTGGCGCGCCTGCGGTATTGGCGCGTGGGAGAAAAATCACAATAACGGCGGCGGACCCGCGCGGGAATCGCACCCGCTTCCTTTTGCCACAGGTATTATATCATTTTCTCCGCGCAGGCGCAAATAAATATGTTATACTATAACCACATGGAAGAGCGTACCCCCTATCCCGCATACAAAATCCCCCCACGCGGCGCGCTGCAGGACAAAACCCCGCCCCCGCGCAATGTTGTCGCACCGATAAATATACGCCCCGCTTTCGCAGAACTGGAAATTGACACCGCACTGCGCGAAGCGCCGCGCCCTGCTCCCAACCCCGTTCCGCCCCCCCAACCAATAGAACAAAAAACCGCCGACCCCATCCGCGAGCGCTTCTATCAAATGCGCCGCTTAGCTTCGGGCAACCCGTTTGCGCGCAACAACGCCGCGCTCTTCTATAAGCAGGCGCGCTTTATGGAATTCTTCACGGATGACTACGACAGCTTCACCCCCTTTTCCATGTACTTCCCGCAATACCAGCACATGGGCTATGAGCAGCTGCGCACCTATTTCAGCTGGCGCACCAAGGCGCGCGCGGGCAGCATCGCGCCCACCTCCCTGTCCTATGTGTTCCTCTATGTCTATGAACTCCTCTCGGGCATAGGCGCAAAGGATCCCGCCGACGGTCTCGCCAAGCTGATGCGGCTCTGGGAGAATTATAAGGAGCCGACGCTCGAGCTCTATCTGCCCGGCTGGCTCCGGGATTATCATATCTATTATATCCTGCCGCAGAGCTTTGCCGACTTTGTGGAGGAGCATCATCTGCATGCATACTATCCTGATCTCTACCTCTTCGACGCGGAGGGGGAGAACAGTCTCGCGGTATGGAACGGGATTTCGAATTATGATATCACGGAATCGAAGTTTTGGCAGGCGGGCAACGAAGCCATATTGCAAGAGTGTTTCGCCGCCGTATTGCGCGGGATGCGCGAAATGTGCGCGCGCGAAGGCATACGTATGGAGGACCTCTTCTATCCCGGCATGCGCAGTCGCTTCCCGTGGTTCCCCTTCCAGCGCGCGTTGTTCTGGCCCGCCCACGCGCAAAAGGACCGAAGTGTCGAGCTGCCGGGCGGGACGAGATATATCTGCCATGGCGGCCGCTGGTTCGCCGATACCGTCATCCGCGAAACCGGGCGGCGCGAGGTTGTTGGCTATCTCATCAAAAAAACGGAGGCCCTCCTGCGCGAAGCCACGCAATACAAGCACAAGCTCACGGCCAACCCCGGCAACCTCGTCTTTGATATGCAAAAGCGCAAGCTCCCTTTCGCCGCCTTCGACATCGCCATCGAAACAGCCGTCGCCGCGTTCTATAAGGATAAGACCCGCACGGTCGTAGCTGTAGACCCGAAAAATCTGGCCCGCATCCGCACCGAAGCGCAGGATACGCAGGAGAAATTGATCGTGGACGATAACGGTTCTCAGTTCTCAGTTCTCGGTTCTCAGCTGATTGAATCCGAACCCAACGTAGAGGCGGATACCATCCGCCCGCTCGAATACAATACACTCCAAACGGACGCCGACGACTGGCACAGCTTCCGCGAATCCCTCACAAACACGGAAACCGAACTACTGCGTCTCCTCCTCTCCGGCCACGACATAAAACCCTACGCCAACGCGCAGGGCATCATGCCCGAACTGCTCTATGACAGCATCAACGAAAAGGCCAGCGACTGCATCGGCGATACGATATTAGAGGACGGCGTCATCTACGAGGAATATGTAGAAAAATTGCGTTGGTAGGGGTCGATTGTAATCGGCCCGCGAGTACAAGCCCCTACCCATTCCCCCGCCGAACCCAGCCCACGGCCAAATCCATCGCCGCGCGGCAGGCGTTGGTCTCGTCTAACGCGTGCAGCATCACAAAGTCGTGCGTAATCCCCAGTATGCGCGCCGCCGTCACCTCCACGCCCGCCTGCATCAGTTTCTTCGCATAAGTCTCACCCTCATCGCGCAACACATCCGCTTCGTCCGTAATAATCAGTGCATCGGGCAGCCCTTGCAGCTGTTCAATCGTGGCCCGCAGGGGTGACGCGGAGATATGACCGCGCTCTGCGTCCGACGTGGTATATTGATCCCAAAACCACTTCATGCCGTCCCGATAGAGATAATAGCCCTCCGCGAACTCCCGATAGGACGGCGTATCAAAGGCGGCGTCCGTCACGGGATAGAAGAGCAGCTGCTTGCGGATGGGCGGGCCATCCCGATATTTTGAAAGAATCGTCAGCGCCGCGGCCATATTCCCGCCCACGCTGTCGCCCGCCACAGTCAAATTGTCCAAACGCGCCAGCAGGTCAAACTGCCGCAGTATATCGGGCAGCATCGTCAAAATCCAATAGCACTGCTCCAGCGCCACCGGGTATTTGGCTTCAGGCGACAGGCTGTATTCGGGAAAGAGCACGATCGAGTTCGTCCGCGCCGCCAGTTCCCGCACCAATTTCTCATGCGTATGAAAATTGCCGAACACCCAGCCCGCGCCGTGCATATACAGGATCACAGGCAATTTCCCCAGCGCGTGCTCGGGCTGCACGCAGTAGAGCGGAAACGCCCCCAACCCGTTCGGGGTCTGCATCGTGCGCAAATCAATGTGCGCCGGGTATTTGTAAACGGGCGCGTCCTGCGCCGCGTTAAGCTTTTCACGCCCCTCCTCGGGCGGCAGCTGGTATATGCGCGGCAACAGCGCGGCCGCCTCGCAAACCTCGACCGCCGCCCGCTCCAAGGGTATCCGTTGTTCCATATAATAAACCTCGCTTTTTGTTGTATTATATGTCCGCTCCGCGCTTGTATAACCCACCGGTTCCATATATAATGAATATCGGTGGAAACAAATTAAGAAGTTAAGAGTGAATAGTTAAGAGTGAAGAGTTATGGTGAAAACACCTGCGGTATTTTTGATTCAATTGGGAATCGCCTGCGATTCCTACCGCAACTCTTAACTTTTAACTCTTAACTATTCACTCTAAACGCTGAGAAGGAGGGGCTATGTCCTATCAAATCACACAAACCTGCACGGGCTGCGGCGCCTGCAAAATCCTCTGTCCGGTCTTCGCCATCGAAGGTGAACCCAAACAAGCGCACAGCATCAACCCGAAACGCTGCATAGAGTGTGGTGTCTGCGGTCGCGCCTGCCCTAAGGAAGCCGTGGCGGACGCCAACGGTCAACAGCTGTCGCGCATCCCGAGAAGCCAATGGCCAAAACCAACGATCGATGAAAGCCGTTGCAGCGCCTGCGGTATCTGCACCGACGCCTGCACGCCGGGTGCATTGCGGATAAGCCGTCCCAAGAGCCGGGGCGATATCCGCGTCCACGCCGAACTCCACGCGCCCGCCAAATGCGTGGGCTGTGCGCTCTGCGAACGCCGCTGCCCCTTGCACGCAATAAGCATGTGTAGGGGCGGATATCATCCGCCCGTCAAAATGAAACTCCCGATCTACGCCCACATAAACCTGTCCAACGGCAGTATCGAAACAAAACCCATCCCCGAAAGTTGGTTCAAGAAATATATAGGCGGCAAAACCCTGGCCGCGCGCCTGCTGCTGGACCTCTGCCCGCAGGGCGTCGACCCCCTCGCGCCGGAAGCGGTTCTCATCATCAACACCGGCCCCCTGAACGCCACGGGCGCGCCCTGCTCCTCCCGCTTCAATATGTCGTTCAAGAACGTGTTGACGGGCGGCGTCGCGTCGAGCAACTGCGGCGGCAATTTCGGCGTTATGCTCAAGCGCGCCGGGTTGGACGGGCTGGTGATTACGGGCAAATCGGAAGCCCCCGTGCATATCGAGATCACCGACGGCGACATCACCCTGCACAGCGCCGCGGAACTATGGGGCCTGGATACCGAGGAAACCCAGGCCCGCCTGCCCGCGCACTTCGGCAAACTCGTCATAGGCCCGGCGGGGGAGAACTTAGTGCGCTATGCGTCCGCCATCAGCGGCGAGCGCGTAGCGGGCCGCTGCGGCGCGGGCGCCGTGCTGGGCAGCAAGAATATTAAAGCCCTGTCGGCCTATGGCAGCGCCGAGCCCTCGATACTGCGCAAGGAAAAGTTCGACCGCTTCGTCGCCAAATGGGTAAAATTCCTCCACAAGCATCCGATGACGGGCGACAGCCTGCCCCACTACGGCAGCGCGGGCTTAGTCAATAAGGCCAACGCAAGCCACGCCCTGCCCACGCGCAACTTCCGGGAGGGCCATTTCGCCGATGCGGATAAAGTCAGCGGCGAAACCCTGGCCGAAACGCGCCTGTTGCGCAACAGCGGCTGCACTTCCTGCCCCATACGCTGTGAGCGCCGCATTCTGATAGACGAGCGCGAGGTCAAAGGCCCCGAATATGAAACCCTCGGCCTGTTCGGCCCCAATATCGGCGCGTCCGATATGGAAGCCATCTTTCAAATCAATACGCTCTGCGATCAATTGGGTTTGGATACCATCTCCGCCGCCGGAACCATCGCCTTTGCCATGGAGTTGAAAGAAAAGGGCATCGCGGACTTCGGCGTAGAATTCGGTAAAACCGATAATATAACCCGGGTTATACAACAAATCGCGCGCCGCGAGGGCATTTATGCCGAGCTCGCCAACGGCAGCAAATGGCTGAGTGAAAAGTATGGCGGCACGGACTTCGCCATGCATGCCAAGGGTCTGGAGTTGGCCAGCTATGAGCCGCGCCGCAGCGTCGGCATGGGTCTGGGCTATGCCACCAGCAACCGCGGCGGCTGCCACCTGAACGGCGGTTATCTCGCCCTGCTCGAATCGGTCGGCGTCCTCTCCCTTGACCCGCAGAGCCATAAGGCCAAGGCGCAGTGGTCGGTCTTTATGCAGGACGCCTTGGACGCCGTATCCTCCTCGGGCTTCTGCCTGTTCTCGGCGCAGACCTTCGTCCCCGCCGTCTTCTTCCGTCTCGGCCCCAACCACGGTGTCACGCGCGCCACCGGAAAAATCTTCACCCACGCAGGCCCGCTGGTGCGCCTGATCCTCTGGATGGCCCCCATACTCCGCTTCAATTCCTTCTACCTTCTCCCGCACGCCGAGGCCCTGCGTCTCGCCACAGGTCTGCGCATGTATACAGGCCCGTTTATCCGCTTCGGCGCGCGCGGCTACAACTTAGAGCGTCTCTTCAACCTCCGCGAAGGCGTAAACAGAGACGCCCTCCCCGAACGCCTGACCCAAACCCCGCAAGAAGAAACCCGCCCCGACACAACAGTCCCCCTGCCGAAACTCCTGAAAAAATACTATCAAACCCGCGGCTGGGACAAAACCGGCGTACCCAAGCCAAGAACATTGAAACGATTAGGGATTGCTCTGCCGAAGCCAACACACCTGTAGGGGCGAGGCATGCCTCGCCCGCGCAACACCGCCCAACACGCACCCGGAATGTACCATACAAACCGAATCGCCGCCCGATGCCGGAACCCAAACAAACCCGCGCGGGCGACGCATGCGTCGCCCCTACGGCGCGCAACACCGCCCAACACGCACCCGGAACGCACCATACAAACCGAATCGCCGCCTGATGCCGGAACCC
>Ga0123353_10005983_pt1 | contig 16102 bp, 14 predicted proteins | sample TergutLab28metaG_3_FD_92763 | JGI IMG/M metagenome (GOLD analysis project Ga0123353, IMG submission 92763) | Labiotermes labralis P3 segment gut microbial communities from Petit-Saut dam, French Guiana - Lab288 P3 | ecosystem: Host-associated > Arthropoda: Insects > Digestive system > Gut ... | reverse complement strand
CAATCGTTGCGTACGGCGCTCACTTCGCTTGAAACGACTTCGCAATACAAAGATAAGTTTTTTGCTACGGTGTCGCACGAAATGCGCACGCCTATGAACGCTATAATAGGTATAGCGCAAATCGAATTGCAAAAAGACTACTTGTCGGACGAACACGCCGGCGCGCTCGAAAAAATTTACAATTCGGGTAACGGGCTGCTCGGAATCGTCAACGACCTTTTGGATATGTCAAAAATGGCTTCCGGCAAGTTGGATCTTGCTCCGACGGCTTATGATATGCCGAGTTTAATAAACGACGCAGTGCAAAATAACGTCGTCCGTATCGGCTCCAAGCCCATTGATTTTGTGCTTGACGTGGATAGTAATTTGCCGTCAAGCTTGTTCGGAGACGAAGTGCGCTTAAAGCAAATTTTGAGCAATTTGTTATCAAACGCAATAAAATACACCGACGAGGGTCGCGTAAAACTCACGGTAAATCATACGGTTTTCGGGGAAGAAGCGATATTGCGCTTTGTTGTGGAAGATACCGGGCAGGGTATGAAAGAGGAAGATTGCAAACGCCTGTTCTCGGAGTATGCGCGCTTTAACACGGAGGCAAATCGTTCGACAGAGGGTACCGGTTTGGGATTAAACATTACAAAACGCCTTGTGGAAATGATGGGCGGCACAATAACCGCTCAAAGCGAATACGGCAAAGGAACAGTATTTACGGTAGAGGTAAAGCAGGGTATTGTAAAATGTCGTGAAATCGGCGAAGAACTTGCTGCAAAGCTGAGTAACTTTACATTCTCGGGCGAAAGACAGATTTCAAAACTTCGCTTAAACCGCGAATATATGCCATACGGGAAAGTATTGGTTGTCGATGACGTTGATACGAATTTGTTTGTAGCCAAGGGCTTGCTTATGCCTTACGGCTTAAATGTGGAAACCGTGAACAGCGGTTTTGCCGCTTTGGATAAAATTAAAGCCGGCGAAGTTTACGATATTGTGTTTATGGACCACATGATGCCCGAAATGGACGGTATTGAAACGACTAAAAAAATTCGAGAATTCGGGTATAAACACATAATTGTAGCATTAACGGCAAACGCTCTTGTCGGCAACGAAGAAATGTTCAAACAAAACGGTTTTGACGGATTTATATCAAAGCCGATAGACATACGTAATTTGGACACCGCGCTGAAAAAATTCATTCGCGACAAACAGCCGCCCGAAGTTATAGAGGAGGCAAATAAGCAAAAACCGCAGAAAATTTCGACGCAAGACACGGACCCCGACAATGACGCGGATGTAAGCAAGCAATTAGCGAAGATTTTTGCCAAAGACGCCGAAAAAGCCGTTGCGGTAATAGAAAACGTGTTGAAAAAATCATCGGGCATATACGACGACGATTTGCATATATTCACAATAAACGCCCACGCTATGAAATCGACCTTGGCAAGCATACAAGAAACAGCGCTTTCAAAAATAGCGTTTGACCTTGAAGAAGCCGGGCGCGCCAAAAACAAGGAAAAAGTTTTATCCGAAGCCCCCGAATTTGTAGCCTCGCTTAAAGCGGTAATCGAAAAAATCAAGCCGAAAGAAGAAAGCGGTGCCGCGGAGCAAATAACGGCAGATAAAGAAGACGGCAAATTTTTGTGTGAAAAAATGATGGTAATCCGCACCGCCTGCGAGGATTACGACAAAAAAACCGCCAAAGCCGCGCTTAACGAGCTGAAAGAAAAAACTTGGTCAAAAGAAACCGGCGATTTGATAGAAGAAATTTCCGAGCAAATCTTGCACGGTTATTTTGAGAAAGCGGCAGAGCTGGCGAAGAATGCGTAAATTTCGCCTTTTTTTTGTGTGTTATTCCTCACCCCTGCAACTCAAACACAATTGTCTGCGTAGCCCTTATCTGAACGGGAACGCCGTCTTTTTTTGCGGGGGTAAAGCGCCATGCCATAACCGTTCTTCTTATTGCGCTTTCAAACGACGGATGTTCGGGCATGGATATTATTTCTACAGAACGCACGCGCCCTGTCGCGTCTATTATATACGCGATTTCGGCTGTTCCTGTGACGTTGGCGATTTTTGCGGCTCTGGGGTAGGGGACTTGCGGCATAAAAATTGCTCTTGGAGCGTCGGTATATTGGGCGACGGTTTCCTCTCTTGTTTGAGAAAAAGCGACTTCGTTCGTATTGTTTGATATTTCGCCGGCTTCGACAAAAACTTCACTTGTTTCGCCGCTTTCTTGCGTGTTTTCCGGTATTTCTTCAAAAATTTCGGTTTCGGTAAATTCGACTTCTTCTTGCCGCGGCGTAAATACGTCGGGGTCTGTTATGCGCTCTTGTCTTGGTTGCTGTTCTCTTGGCGTTGGCGGGGTTTGTTGGGGTTGCGGGGGGGGCGATTGTTGTGCGATGGGCTGCGGACTTACAAGTGTTACCGTTATTACGGGTTTATCGATTTCGGGAAACGGATTTGATTTTGCGAAAAGGAATGCCAAAGAAGCGGACGCGGCGATATGAAATACTATCGCTAAAACGAAATTTATCGCTAATGTTTTCTTTTCCATCTCCAAGTCCAAAATGCTTTTTATTCCTTTTTGTTAAATTGAGCAGGGCAAAAATAGTATTTGCGCCTGCTCTTTGACAATGAGAGTGAGGAAAATCCCCTCACTCTCTTAAAAAGAATTATCTTCTTGTAATTGTTGTTGCGTCAAAATTCCAAGTCGGAGCGGCGTTTGTTCCTAAAATTCTGTCTTGTATCAGAAGCCAGAAAATGTCATCTTCCGTATATCCGCCGTGGTTTCGCTCGTTGTTGCTAAGCGCGCGCTCAGGAAGATTGTTTGCAGTCGGAACAAATCCGTTTAATACGGTGCGGCTGAAAACTATGTGGTTTACTGCGGTTGTTGCTTCTCTCTCCACGCTTCTTGCCGCCAATGCTTCAAAATCGTTAAACACTTCGTGGCTGCTGATTAACTCAAACCATCTGTGAACGTGCGCGCTTCGTGTGAAATTAAGCGTTTCTCCGTCTTCCAAGATGTATGCAGACCAGTTAGCAGGACGACCGTGTTGAATTCCGCCTCTGTTAGCTCCGCCTATCGGACGACCGATAACTTCGTATGTGAATTCTTTTTCACCGATTTGTAATCTTCCGCTGAGGAAATATGCTGCTCCCAAGCCGTCGGCGCCTGCGTTTTGCAAAATTTCTACTCCGCCTATCGTACCTGTCGCATTTCTCATACGCCCCCACCAATTGGCAGGATTATCAATTGCGTGTGCGAGCGGTGTTTTTGCTCCGGGCCAAAATATTCTCATAAAAGGGTCGCCGTATTCACCGCCTTCCAACAAGTCACCGCATTCGCCCGCAGCCAATAACTCGGGGGCGCAATTATCCCATTCGCCAATGGTTCTTGTGGAAGTTCCCAAATGCGAGAAGTTGTTGCTGCGCAAATCAATAGCAAAAGTTCTGCTTACAGGGTCGGGTAAATCGATTGAAGCAGGGTCAATATCAGGCATAAACATAATTTCATCTGCGGCGTGCCTCAAAGTTCTTGCCGACTCGACATTTCTGTTTGGCCAGTGTCCTGCTTCCATATACGGATATTTTCCTACAATAAACGCTTGGTCAATACTTGCTCTGAAATTCGCCGTATCTACTACCCACAGACGTTGAAGTAGGTTAAAGCCGTTTTCAATAGGTCCGCCGACATAATATGCGATTTCAACATTTCCCCAGGGTCCCCATACAGCATAAAGATTCATATCCGCATTTACGGGAATATTTGCACGGATAGTGTAAAAATCACCGCTTCCATCGGAATTGGTTGCCCAGCCCATAATGGAAAACTTTTCATTGGTGCGATTAAAACTTCCGCTCGAAGCAGGCATCAATACGGTTAAACCTTTTTCCACGGTAACGGGAGCAGGGACAGTTCCCGTAAATGTTTGGGAATTTGCGTGAAAAGTAACAGTGACAGGATTGGGCGGAAGTATAATGGTGATAGTGTCTGTGATTCCGTTTTCACTGCACCCAACAAGGAATGATGATGTTGCCATCACTAACATTGCGGTTATTGCAGATACCACCAAACTGTTTTTCCAAAGTTTCATTTTAGAAACCCTCCTTAAAAAAATATTTTAATAAAATTCCAAATTATCCGTTAAAACGTACTCCAAACCAAAAAGTTCGTCCCTTAACAGGTCCCCATACCGAAGTCGTTAAGAAACTTTGCCCCTCCGTGTAAAAAATCGGCTCGACTTTTGCCTGATAGAAATCGCCTATATTTAAGCACGCGGCGCTGAAAGTCCATTTGCCTAAACGTTTGTCTATCTGCGCGTTAAAAATCGAATACGGGTCGCTGTGTCTTTGAGGCTCTATTAAGTTAGTTCCCAGACGAACTTCCCTAAGCAATTGTCTGCCCGTGTAATTCCAATCGGCAGATACGGCAATTCCGCTTCTTCTGGGATCCCAGGTTGTTCTTACAAGTCCCGTGCGAGCAGGCGAATAAAACGAAAAATTGGGATATGTTTGATTGCGCGACTCAAAATGCAGAATGTTTGCGCCCAAGTCAAAAGAAAATCCTTTCGGAACAACTATTCTTGCGGCTCCCTCTATTCCTTGCGTTATTGCGGTGCCGTCAAGATTGCTGTATTGCACAAGTTGGCGACCGTCTGTTGTAAATCTGCTTTGATAGTGAGCGTAAATATAGTCTTTCACTCTCATTTGGTAGGCGGTAAGTTGCGTTGTAAATCCTAAATTTAAGAGCCAAAATTGCTCGTAGCGAGCATTTAGCGCAAAAGACCACGCGCTTTCTTGGCGAAGATTTTCAATCGAGGCGTTATCCAAGACATACAATGCCGTTGTTATTGCCGCGTGATTTTCCGAGAATAGGTTAAACGTTCTGAAACCCCTACCCGCAGTCGCCATAAAATTCAGGTGGTGATTCGGAGAATAATTTACGGCAAATCGCGGCGAAAATATAGTTCCGTGAACATTGTGAAAATCTAAGCGAGCGCCCGCCGACGCGTCTAAATAGTCGTTAAACAAAAAGGTGTTTTGCAAATATGTCGCGGGAATTGTATAAAGGTGCGTGCCGAGCGAGCGGTTGTCTTCAAATTGGTCATAAGTGAAACTTGCACCCGCAAGAAGTTGATTCCTGTCGAAATTAAAGGTAAAATCAGATACGCCGAAAACCATATTCTGCAAGGCTTCCAAGTTCAAAAAACCGTAATAACTTTCTTGGTGGTGCTGAATAAAACTCACGCGATTTTCGTTTACTATGCGCGGGGTAATATCGGTTTTAGAGCCGATTCCGTAATTTACGCGCCGCGTTCTTGCATATTCCGAATAAATGAGCGGCTGATTTACGGTGTTTCCCCAATTATCGACGTATGTGCTTTCGGGGCGAAAAACGCCTATCCATCTGCGGTCGGTTGCTTGAGAGCCGCCGAATCTGTCTTCAAAGGCGACCTGCGCGTTTGCTTCAATTTGTGTGTTTTCGCCTGCTTTTTGCGTTACTCTTGCCGAGAAAGCAATGCGGTCAAATTCGGGAACGTCGTCCATAAGCGGCAAACAACCGCTGATGTCTATGCGCGGCGAATTTACGTAATTCATAGATACTTGCACGCCCGTTTCCGTTTCTTTCAGATAAGTCGAGAAAAATGCGTCGTAATACTGCTCGTTAAAATTGGAATACATTGCTCTGACGTATGTCTGCGTTTCCGGCGGTATCGGTCTTTGGATAATATCGACAACTCCCGCGATTGCGTTGTTTCCGTGTCTCACGCTCGACGGTCCCTTTATTACCAATATGTTTTCGATATTTACAAGCGGGATTTGCTCTATTCCGTAAATGTTTCCGAGCCCCGAAAAAACAGGGAGACCGTTGGTAAGAATTTGCGAATACGCGCCGTTTAGCCCCAAAAGCCTAATATGTGCCGTTTTACAGACCGAGCAGTCGATTTTTTTGCGAATTCCCGGCATTCCGTCGAGCAAATCAAGCAAATTTGTCGCCATTGATTTTTCGATTTGCGCGCGCGTTACCGTATCAACTATCGCAACCCTGTCGTCGGGCTGGGTCATTTGCACGACGGTATCATGCACGACCATTACTCCCATATCGACGGTTTCGCCCGTTGGCTGCGCTATGTTGTGCGCAAACAAGTTAAACGCCGTAAGAAGCAGAATTATTATTGCATATTTCACAATTGACCGCCTTTATAGTTTCTCTATATCAAGATACATTGAATGATAAGCGGTAAACCTTGTAATAAATCTTCCTTGATTGGTTACATTAGTACTATTGCGGTCATTTATTACAATGAGCCCGTCGTCGTTAGCGCGCAATTCGGGAATTCTTATCGTTCCAAACCATCCGGGTACGCCGTCATAATCGTTATGGCGTAATATCGGAGATAACTTAAACGCATAAACATCGTTTTCAAAAATCTCTTTTTTGTCGAATAATACGCTCTTGAAATCGTTTTCCACAAAGTTTGTGTCTGTTGTGTAAAGTTCAAATCTTCGCCAGCCGTTTATACTATCGTAGGCTTCCCCCGAAAAATAGAAAGTACGCCCTTTTTTCAGTTCGGAAAATTTTTCTAAATTTATACCGTCCACAGTTCGTCCGATTTTGCTTAGGGTGTCGGAATTAAACGCTTCTTTGTGAACGTGGTTAAATACTCTCGGCTCAACCTGCAATTCCTGAATGAACTGTTCTTGCAGTAAGTCAACGGCGAAAAATCCAATTATTGTAGTAGCGCGGGTTTGTCCGTCATTGTCGTGGCGCGGCATTCTCGATACTCCTCCGCCTGTATATGGAGCGTCCCAGTGAAGTCCTATAGATCCGAATACCACCTGCGCTTTTTCTAATTTCCATTTTCCATGAGCGGTTTCAAATATTGCCGCTCCGTTTTCCCATTCAATGTTTGGGTCGGGGTCGGGCGCAAAGGAAAAATAAATGGTTGCAGTGCTTACCCCGGGTTTGTCGGTTGAAGCGCAGCCCAAGAATATCAAAGCGGCAAAAACAGCAATCGCTAAATTTTTCATAACTATAAACTCCTTACAAATTAAAAACAGTTCGAACTTTTCGGGAGTAAAATACGTATTATATGGAATTCAAGTCAAGTCATTCGACAAACAAGCAATGAACAGGCAATGAACAATTTCTTTGCGCGCTTTATTAAATGTGCAATTTGGGATTTGCATAAACAGAAAAACGAAAGAGAGTATTTGAGGAACGAAATAAGAACAAAGATAGTCTATCACCAAGAGTGACCGAATTTCTTCCGACCACTCTTGACAGAAATGCGCCTTTTTTATAGAAATATGAATTTCGACGAATGCTGTATCTATTTACATCGCGCCTGATTTAAGCACGTCAATCATAGAAAAGCAACGGTTTTCATTGAGGTTTTTTGCTAAAAAGATTATCGCGTCAACTGTTCCGTCGGCGTAAATGCTTCTGCCGCAGACGTTGTGGCGAAATTCAAATGCAACGGTTTTGTCTTCGCTTTCCAAGCGATAGGTGTGGAACGCGTGTCCGCCGAGATAGTTTTCAGGTACGCCGAATTCCATTTGCTCGCGCTCGTCGCGGACTTGTTGTATGTCGTCGTATGTAATCGGTTTAATTCCCGTTTTGTTGAAAGTATCAACTATCGCTTTGGCTGTTCCCGAAGTGTCGGCTTTGGTTTTTTGGTGGCTTTCCTTACACGACAATGCGTAGTTTTTGTATAAATCGGGAAAGTTTTGCTGCATTTGTTCAAGCATAAATTGAAGCGCGACTATCTGCTTTGCCATATTCGGCGCGATTACGCACGGAAGTTTGGCGTTATTTACATCGTTTATGAGTTTCTCTCTGTCGCCGCCTGTTGTTCCCATAACAAAGGGTAAATTGTGCGCAATATAAAACTTGGCGTTTGAATTTACGGCTGTCGGGTGCGTGTAATCGACGGTAATGAATGAGCCGAATTCGCTTTTTATTGTCTCCATCGCGCTTTCTCTGACGTCGGGCAAAAGCAGTTTTATCTTTTTTTGCCCGATTTCAATTTCCTTTTCGCTGATTTGCGCTCCCGTAAGCGAGTAGGGGATAAGTTCAAGGTTTCTTGACAAAACGGCTTGCGCGACTTCTTTGGCTACATTTCCGGGCAAGCCGTTTATCATAACTTTTATTGACACATTATCTCCATTCGATGCTCTGAACAGTGGTTGGAGCGGCTGTTGCAGCGGGCGATGTCTCAATGTCCAAACGCGTTCTTTTAATAATGTGAGGCGTTACAAAAATAACGAGGTCGTTTCTGTCGTTACTGTTTCTGCTGCTTCTGAAAAGACGACCTATAATCGGAATATCCATCAAAACAGGTATTCCGCTTCTTGTTTGTTGGTTGTCGTCGCTTGTAAGACCTGCAATAACAATGGTTTCTCCGTCTTTAACAACTACGTTTGTTTGCGCGCTTTGCTCTTTAATAATCGGACCGTCGTTTGTCATTTCAAATGACTTTCTTGTCGGATTGAGGGTCATTTTTATTTCGCCCTGTCCCGTAACGGTAGGAGTAACGGTTAATTCCGTTCCCGCGTCCATCATTTGAACAATGGTATTTCCCGATTCGTCGCGAGTGTTTACGGGAACTTGGCTTCCCATGAAAATTCTTGCCTCTCTGTTTTCTATGGTTGTAATTTGCGGCTCGGCAATAATTTCGCTGTTAGTTTGGGTGTACAAGTACTCCAATGTCATATTAAAGTTTACGGGGTCAAGTATTCCGAAAGTCGCTCTTTGAAGCGCGCCCGCTATAGGAGTGTTATGCTCGAAACTTCCCGTGCCTCCCGTTGCGTCGCCGCCGAAGAAACTCCATTGAACTCCCATTTGATTACGCATATTTGAAGAAATTTCGACAATTTTTGCGGAAATCGAAATTTGCAACATTTCTCTGTCCATTTCGTCAATGAAATCCATAACGGTACCGACGTTTCTGGAAAGTTCGTGAATTACGAGCGAATTTGTGTGAGTAACAGCCGAAACGCGTCCTCTTTCCGAAAGTACCGAGCGAACGGCTCTTTCCATTTCATCGGCGGTAGTGTTTCGTAAGCGTATTGTCAATACTTCCAAAACTTCTATCGCTTCAAGATTGCGCCGAACGACTTCTTCGCGAATCAGTTGTTCGGTAGCGTCGGTCGCGGTTGCAATTAAAATGTGGCTGTCGGCAACAATGTATGCCCAACCGTTTACTTGGCATAAAATGGAAAGAACTTCTTGCCACGTTCTGTTGCGAAGCGAAAGGCGTATTCTTTCGTCGGCGATACTGTTATCCACGACAATATCGACTCCGCTGACTGCCGAAATTTGCGCTGCGATTGAACTGAGCGTGGCATTATTCCACTCCCATCTTTCAAATACTCTGTCATTTGTTCCTCTGGGCAACTGCTGCATCGCGAACAAAGATGTCGGAATAAGTAATAATCCCGCCAAGACGATTCTGCCTAAAAAATTCCTCTTCATATTTACCACCTTTAATTAACGTTCAATTCTTTTACAACCGTGTATGAGAAGTTTGCTTCTCTCAAAAGAAACACCGCTCTTCCGTCTTCAATTCTCAGCAAACTGCCGCTTACTACGGCGTCGCCGACTTTCATAGAGAATGCGGTAGTTTCGTTACCTACTTTTTCTTCAAACAATGCCAATCCGCCCGACGCGTCGTACAAAATTCCCACAAGGGTCATATTGTTCAGGTTAGGAAGACCTTCGCGCAAGAAATGCGACCTGTCAAGCGGCAAAAATGGGTCTCTGCCCTTGCTGCGGTATGTATATACTGTTTTTTGCACGGGAGTAGGCGTTGTCGCCTGCTCTTCTTCTACCGTCGGCTCCTCTTGTCCTGCCGCGGTAAGCGTGGTGTCTATAACCAAAGGTCGCGGAGTGAGCACGGTTGTGTCTTGAGCGGGAAGTATTACCGCGCCCGCTGCAACTTCTTCTCTTGTTCTTCTTTCGAGCGCAGGCGTTTGAGCGACCGGAGGAGCGACGTTTACCACGCTTTCGTGTACCCAAGCCGTAGTTCCGTTTTCAAGTTCGACGGCGTACCAATCCTGATCTTTGCGCGTTGCCGAAATTTCGTCGCCTGCCCGTCTTCTTACTACAACTTGAGCATTAGTTGCGGGTCTTGCTCTCAAATTTACCACGCTGCCCGAAACAATAAGTCGAATTCTTCGGCTTTCGTTGGTCGCGGCTATTCGGGCGATTCCAGCGGCACTTGGCAAAAGGAATAAAATTCCGCCTTCATTTTGTCTGCTTTGAATATCGCTTGCGTCGGCTCTGAATTCCTGAAGCAGAATCTGAATTTCGCCGTTTTCCACTCTCGTTGCCATAGCCGACATCGGATAATTGTCGCCGAGGCTTCTTAATCTCGTCCATTCCGCTTGCTCTGTGATATTTTCGGCTTTTATGCTTATCAGTAAGTTTCCGTCCTTGCTATCATACGAGATTTGCGCGTTTTCGGCTGTTGCTTCGACATTTATGATGTGTCCGAGCTGTCCCGACACTAATCCGATATACGAAACGGTGTTTGCCAAAAGCGCAGCGCCGCAAAGCAAAATTATAGAAATTGTTTTCATTGTTGCGCCTCCTGTTGTAAAGATGTGTAGGTGGTCATTCTGAAATTGACCAAAACGCTTCGTATCATTTCGTCGGAAGTTTTATTTCCCCTGTAATTATCGAAGTTTTGCAAATCGTTCATAAGCATTGAACTCGCTCTTAAACTAACTCTGTCTATATTTACAATCATATCGAAATTGGCGACTTGCGCGAAAAAATTTCCTATTTTGTGATACGAGCCCAAAAGCGACATCTCGTAATGATTCTCATTGTAAAATTCTTTCGCGACATTTTCGAGAGGTTTGAAATTCATTACCGCGATATTTTGGTTTCTCGCAACTCTCGATATGTTCGTAATAAGTCCCGCAACGTCCGGATCAGGCGGGAAAAGCGTTTTAAGAGAGTCGATTTCATGCTGCAATTCCGCGACCGTAATGCGCATTCTGTCCAATTGCGGTCTTAACGCCAAAATTTCGTCTAATTCTCGGTTAAGCTGCGCCGCCCGAGTTTTCAGCTGGCTGAGGCTATCCATTTTCGGCATAATTTGGAAATACCCGATAAGTCCCGCCCCAATTATGCCGACGACGAGTATTGCTGTTGCAATCTGCGTTTTTCTTTCGCTGAAATCTATTCTGTTTATATTTATTGCCATAGTGCCCTCGCTTATTCTTTACCGTCTTGGTTTCGGGTTACATTTACAAGAGTATGCCGAAGCGTGAAACTTTTCAGTTGTCCGTCTCTGCCCGCGTCTCTCATTTCCACCAAATCCACACCGCCGACGTTTTCGGCTTCATACAGTCTGTTCATAAACTGTCCTACTTCCGACACCGCTTCCGTCATTCCCGAAATCGTAACCCCGCCGTCGGCTTCTTCAACGCTCGTTATCCACGTGCTTGACGGGAGAACTCCCGCGTACAATTCAAGCACATCGACCCATTTGGCGCGGTCCACGTTTATCGCTCTGAGCGCTTCCACTTTTACTCGTATTTCTCTTTCAAGTCCCGTCAGCGTTCTTATTTCTTCCTGTATTCTTCTGTTTACGGCAATTTGCCCCTCTATATTCGCAATGTTTGTCTGTTGCTTCAATATGTCGTTGTCCAAAATGAGCATCCAAACAAGCATACCCAAGTTCAGCGCGATAGCGAACGTTCCTATGATGAGATACCTCAAACTTATTTTGAGGCGTTTGTCTCGAACGGCTCTTGTCGCCGGAATTAAGTTTATCTCAATTTTATCTATCATATCTTACCTACCCCTCGCAATGCAAGTCCCGTTGCTACGGACAAAAGCGCCGCAAAATTTGCCGGGTCTGCGTCGTTGAACAATTCCTCGTCATACTTTAAGAACGAGAACGGATTTGAAATACGCACCTGAATTTCCAAACGCCCGGACAGGAAATCAATCAGTCCGGGAATATAAACTCCGCCGCCGCAAACTACAACTTTTTCTACCTTGCGGTCGCCCGACTCTTTGCCGTAATACGAATACGCCATCTCGAAGTTACCGACAAACTCTTCAAACGCAAATTGCAGGGACGCTTGAATGTCGTCAAGCGAAACGCCTTGAACTTGTTGTCCCGTAATTATCGTAAGCGCACGTTGGTAATCTATTTTCAGTTGTTTTTGCAGGGTTTTTGCTATGTATTCTCCGCCAATGTTTATGTTTCTCGACGAATGATAAATTCCGTTTTTAATAAACAGCATTCGGCTGCCTTGGTGTCCTATGTCCATAAGTACGAGCGTTTCGGGAAATTCTTCCACTTCGCTTTCTAATGCGTAACAATTGTTGAAAGCATAAGAAGAGACATCGACTATCATAGGGCGAAGTCCCGCTTCGTAAAGCGCGTCTATGCACCAGGTCATATTTCTTTCTTTGGCGGCGACAAGCAAGACGTTTACGTCTTTTCCGCCCTCTTCCTCAAAGTCGTCGTCTTGCGAGAGGCTTTCGGGCAATATCTTGTACTGAATTGTTACGTCTCCGCTGTCGAAAGGGCTTCTTTGGCTCGCTTCAAAAAGTATTGTTTCGGCTACGTCGTCCGCGCCGTCAATGTTTAATCTGATTTTATCGCTGAGTATTCCGGAAGTTCCCATCGAGATTACCACATCGACGATTTCAGGGTCGCATCTGGCAATAAGTTCTTCCACCGTGGAGATAAAGATTTCTTTCTCCTTGATTTCGCCGTTTGAAACAACGTCGTCCGGCAAATCTTGCACGCCGACAGCCACAAGACGGTAAAAATCTTCCTCTTTTTTAATCTCAACCAGCTTTATCGACTTGCTTCCAATGTCAAGTCCTACGCTGTAATTATTTCTTTTTCTTTTTCCGAACAAACCCATATTTAACTCTCAATCAAAAAAGTTTCTAAAAGTTCACCTTTTTCTATGCAAAATGCGTGCCAAAGGTTTTATCTTGATTCCGGAAACCAATTTACGGAATCGGGGCTAAACAAAAATATCTCACTCGTCTGAGAAAACGTCGCTCTATCGAAATATCCGCGAGATTCTATACGTATTCTAATTGTGTCGGCTGCAACAGTGTCTTTTGTCGCGGTTACCGAAAAACCTCCGTCGGTTTCGCTTTGCTCCGAAAACTGCAAAAAGTTGTTGACAGAGTCGATTATAATCATCGGTATGCCGGTTTCTTCATCAATGTCCATTGCTCTTTCGCTTATGTTTCCTAAAAATTTATCGATTCCCGCGTCGGAATTTCGCAACGCTATTCTGTTGGCTTCTCTCGTTTTTTCGATGTTGTTTATCACGACAACTACCGTTGCCGCAACTACGATTGCTACCGTAATCACAATCATAGACACCTGAACTCTGAATGATAATTTCATCATAATTCTCCTTCTCTACCTATACGCCATTTTTTCACGCTGTTTTTCGTAAATAAATTTTACTATTCGTTCAATGTCGTTCTCTAAAGCGTTGAAAAATATTACTCCGTGCTTGTAAAATACATTCTGCTTATCCTCTTGTGCGGAAATTGCGACAATTTTTCCTTTCATTGTGAATTTATTTTGTTGCAGGGTAAATGCAAGCAGGACAATATCTTGCGTAGAAAGCGAAACGGGCGATGTAAAAGCAAGTCCTCCTCCGCTTATATCAACGAGAGCGGTGTCCTGCAAAATTTCGCCTACGGCAGGCTCCGCCTTATCGCCGGCTCTGCTGATTATCTTGCATTGGATAGGTATATCGACGGGAATTCTTGCGTATTGGCGCGCTTGCTGTCTTTCGAGCGTGGTTGTATGGTAAAAAGAAAGCGTGCCGTCGGCGACATTTACCGAACGAATTGTAAGCGGAGCTACATAAGTCGCGTCTTGCCGGCGTACGATTTTAGCGACTAAGGTGTTGTCGTTTCTGTCTCTTTTGAAATTTTCAAGCAATGAAATATCAAATTCCATAAACAATTCGTTGTTGGCAATAAGTTTTGTTTGTCCGACTAAAACGCCGTCCGACGGTTTGTGGAGGGATATTTCCTGCCCGAATTCAATGTTTCTTGTCGATTCAAGCGCTCTCTCTTCAATATTTTGGAAACCCAATTTTCTGCGGATATAAAAAATATCTTCGGCAATCGTAAGGGCTTTAGGGGAGTCGTCGCCGTAAATTTTTATAACTTTGTTTATTTCAAAATCGACGGCGTTTTCAAAAATCATAAGAGATGTGAATACGTAAACAGGCATATCGGGCGCTACGGAAGCAACCATTCTTCTGAGAAGCGCCTGCTCGGTAGCGCTCAATCCCGCGTTTCTTGCTCTTTGGTCAAACTGCTTGTCGGCAAATTCGCCGATGACTTTTTTCTTGTTATAGTTCTGGGCTACACTTGTTGCGATTAACGTCAGTAATAATACGCCAAGTCCTATCAAAACACCCGTAATTACCGTTTCGTCCGGTCCCGACCATTCAAATCTTGCTGCTACGTTGGCTTGCGTTTGAGCAACCGCAAAAGAAAGTGTAACAAAAATACTTGCAATAGTTTTATGCAAGAAGTAATTCTGCATATCGTCTTTCCTCCCGTCTTTTCATAAGTATAAATCTAGTGAATTTTTCTCTTTCAAACGTTTTCGGAAGGACAAACAAGCGAGCGGCGACAATTGTTAGTATCGTCAAAAAAAGTGTGGACACCCAGCCACTTGTGAATAAAATATCAATAATATTCATTTTACCCCTGCCTTATTAAAAGCCGCTCTTCTTACTAAGTATCGGCACGTTTATAAGAAATATAACATTAATTCTGCAAAAATGCTTGTTTTTATATTTTTTATAACTGCTTAAACTTTTCGCTCGAAGAATACAGTGTTCCGATTCTTACGCAAATTTGGTTGTTTTCGACGGTTACTTCGCCTTTTGCGAGTAGTTTTCCGCCGACAAAAACATCTACAGCCTCACCCGACAAACGGCTGAGACGAACAAGTTTCCCTTTCTTCAATTTCAACAATTGCCGCACGCTCATTTTAGTCTGTCCGAGTTGCACGGATATTCCCAGTGGCACGTCAAGCAACATATTCATAGAATTAACAGCCATAAAAAACTCCTTTGTCTGTAAATTTTACCACGGTAAAGCCGACTGTTCCATAAAGGTAGCAAACGTCGCTCCACCCAATACCATAATCAATGCCGTAACAAGCACGGTCAATAATATAATCGGAATAATTACAAAAAACATAAACACTTTTAACGCCGAAATGTTATGAACTGCCGAAAGTCCGAAAATAAAAGCGCGAATATTGAAGACCGGAGCCAAAAAAAAACCGATTATCGGCACTACCAAAAGAACGTTTGTGGCGCTTGAATAAGCGAGCACCTTAAAAGTTTGCTTGAAGCCGCTTCTTCTCGGAGCAAATAAAAATATCGCCAAATGCACAAAAAACGCGGATACGTACAAGTTAAGAGGAACCGAAATCGTCATAAAAACGAGCATAATTATTTTTGCTTCCCAAGAAATTTCTTGCATTGCGCTTGTCGGTATTGATATTACAAAAAATGCGAGAAAAGAAACAGCCGCGATAATAATCGCAAAAATCAACGATTCTTTGACGAAATTGTCCTTCGGCATTTCTTCGCTGAAATACTCGTACGGGTTTTTGATTATCGCCAAAATTATTGAAATGTATTTTTCAAGCATATAAACGTTCCTTTACTTCGTCGCCCAAAATATTCCGTAAGCCATAAGTCTGCGTTTCAACACAAAAAACTGGTGAAACATAGCGTCGGTAGGGTAGTCGTTCAGCTCGATTATCTTATCCAAAAGATGCAGGGGCCAAAACAAAATGCCCGAAATAATCACCATTATCCACGCCGACGGCATAACCAATTTGCTGACGTCAACATAATCCGCCGAAGCAAACCCCGCCGTATTCGCAAAACTTTTCCACGCGTCCAATGTTTCCATGTTGTTGAGTTGCCAGCCGTCCATCCAGCGGTGCATTACTCTTTTGTCGTTGCCTTGCATGGAATTTACGTCAATCCCCGCAAATCCGTCCGCCATTCCGAAGCGCCCGCCTTTTTTAAGAATGCGCCAAACTCCCTTTATAAATTCGCT
>Ga0123353_10005982_pt1 | contig 16103 bp, 9 predicted proteins | sample TergutLab28metaG_3_FD_92763 | JGI IMG/M metagenome (GOLD analysis project Ga0123353, IMG submission 92763) | Labiotermes labralis P3 segment gut microbial communities from Petit-Saut dam, French Guiana - Lab288 P3 | ecosystem: Host-associated > Arthropoda: Insects > Digestive system > Gut ... | reverse complement strand
CAAGACGTAGATTATTCTTTTTGTCCAAGAGAAGGTAAGCCGAAGTCTTTCAGGTAGTCGTATGAATTTCACGACTAGAAATGACAATAGTAACGGTAATTTATTTTGTGCGTAAAGTTTCCCTCTACTCCTGCATTAAACAGGAGACTGATAGAGTGATAACATGGCGACAGTCACTAACAAAAGGTTCTGAGCGTCAAATATAAAGTTAAAGCGAATAGAGAAATAGAAAATGGTGGGAAAAAACGAAACTAACTTGTGTCTGTAATTTTGTCTCGTAAATTCCACGATCCAAATGATTTCGAAAAAACAGAACCAAAATTGCGAGTAGTAGTGCGTTCCATTAGAACGGATAGAGAATAATGCGATTTCGAATGCCTGAACGAAATGACTTCGATGAGGCATTGCTTAAGTGGTTCAAGCAACAGAGAAGTGACGATGTTCCAATGACCGGTCCTCTTCTCATGACAACATTTGTTCTTCAGTAATTTTAATTTTAATTTTAATTTTAGCGCAAACATGTGTGAAAACTTACATTTACAGAAGAGTTGGTTTCATTTTATGAATTTTAATTGTAATTTTGTTCTACAAAGATCACAGAGTTAAAATTAAGTAATGCGCTTGCAGGTCTGCACTTTGTCATGAAAGATTTTTCCATCACTTTCACTATACAACTATCTTACAGCGACAGTCTTTTATAACGACACAATTTATTCGGTTCCTTCAATGACGTTATAACCCAGTTCGACTGTATTTAATTGTGATTTTCAAAACGCCACAGAACAATGACTGTGGCTACAAATAACATCGTACTTTGTAGCGAGATTTCAGGTTCTCACGTAAGTGACTATGTCTTACTACTTGCGACACCGTGTAGTCTGAACATGTTTACTGATTTTCTGGTGGATCACACTGTATTCTTCTTGATGGTAGAAGCGTGATGGAGGCAGCATGTTCATCGTAAATTTTCGTGGAAAGCTACCAGACTACACCACGTTGCTGCATCCTTCACTGTGCGTGGGAGTTTTCTTCTATCTCACGGCTTATTGTATTCTTATTTCTAAAGCATGGATCTTCACTTTCGTACTACGGATACGAAAGTCATGCACAATTTTCAACGAAGGTAGACCTACACGTACTTCCAGCTGAGATGAGAAAAGCATTTCCAGTGTTACCATATACTTCGCTGCATCATAATTAACACAATAAGGCATACTGACTGTAACAAGTAATATTTATAATATTCTATATAAAGAACTGGGCTATGATTTGACGAAAACAGAATTTGGATCCGATTTCCGGCAAAGACAAGAGATTTTTTCCTCTCCTAAGCAACCAGACACTCTCAGTAAGTCCTGAGGTCTGCTTCCCCGAGGAGCAAAGCGGCCGGATGAGCCGAATTTAAGCGAGGAGCTATAGAACTACGGTGCTCCACGTCAGAGACGTGTCTTCCTTAATTAATATAGGGACAACTTTGGCTTTACTTTAGGCCATCTGTAATTTAAAGTAGCCCCCAAAAATTTTTTATATGCACACTCCTTTTACTCTGTGGATGAATTTTTTGCATGTACAGATGATATGTATTACTGACTTATATGACTGCGTAAATTCCCACACTGTAATAATTTTATGTCTTGTTTTGCTTTTGTATGTTTTTTGACATGTTCCACATCCTATATTCTGGTGACAGCCTCATGGATCTATGTAATGTATGTGTGTATGTATGTATTATGTTCATTTAAATCACCTATGCTCCTGGAAAAAGTCACCTAAAAATCGTTGGTGTCGTCACAATGAGATTTTATTCTGGAACACCCGGTGTATATTTATTTTGGCATAAGGTAACTTTTACACCACTTTATATATTTGGAAGAGGGTAAGGAAAGACTGCTGTTTCAGACAGTTACAACATGTCTCATGTCCAGCTTTCTGATCACCGTCGAGAAGGCCAAGCCCCCATGTGGTCTTGTGAATATGCCAAAATTCTAAACTCTGGGTAACTTTTCGGATATATCCCCGAACCGCCTTTAAGATGTCGGTTACTCACAGAATACAATTTCATTACAACGTAGAACGTTAAATAATTGTATACAGAACTACAAAATCATGCATATGAGCCTGGAGGTCCTTGCGTCTGTCATTATTAGGCTTATGGTTGCCTCCATCTTCAAGAATGGGGTCGCATTCCAGAAGACGTCAGTCTTTATATTTACTATCATGGTAAAGCAATCCCTCTACAGGACTATTACAGGCCTATGGTGTTCAAGGAGTTTGAGTCTCCCAGATTTCTAGACAATCGGCATATGAAAGTGGTATGGTTGTCAGCCCTGCCCACCGGCCGCCTTTACCTGCCAGGAAATATTCCTGTTACTAATTTCTGTTAGAGTTTGAATCGACCCCAGGGCTGTATTGCGGCCGGAAGGATTATATCAATAAAAAAAAATTCCAATGACACCACCAGGAATCAAACCCGCGACCTTTGGGTTGTAGTGCATTGCCTCAAACAACTGCGCCACCGAACCTGAAATATACGGTGATCTTTTGTGGCTATGAGGAGACTATTCACCGCGACATTTCTTCTACCGTGAATAAGGAGGCAACATGTTTCTCCGAAACGTAGGTAGCTATTTGTTAAACTACATGATGTCACAAACCAAACAGGAGTGACCTTGTTCAGAAACGTGGTTTAAATAAACGTATTTATTTACGGTGTTTTTAGAGAGGCAGGACCACCGAGATCGGGTTCGGGGCTCGGTGAAAAAACATTTTGATCCTCCCGCAAGAGCGGGCCGGCTAAATCGGAAGACTGACTCTCAGTTGCAGAGTGACTTCAGCTAAGTCTGTAGGAGTTAATTTGTACAATCAACGAATAATAATGATATCGATAAAGTTAAAAAACATATGCCAAATAGTCGCGTCCCAGATCCCCTTCCGGAACACCGGAGCCCGTTGATTTTTACCCAGTAACACAGAATACATAGCAACGAATGACAGGATGGTTAGTTAATAATCAGTTGGAGTGGATGCACAAGGGAACGGTTGTGACGTAATATGAAGTGCTACCCCGTTATTGCTAGAGGGATAGAGAAAAACCAAGAAAATCCCCAGTCAGGATAGCCGGTGTTCGGAATTCCTTCCGGTATGTTCAGACAAATTTTGTCTCAGTGATATGATCACCGTCGCCTACATCTTTATTTATGTAGGCTTATGAATTTTTCTGTGCCAGATGGTACGGTTTAGGAACATCGATATGTACGAGTGCTTCAAATTAATATTAAATTTGCGAGATTGTTTAATGTAGACGTCCTGTACCACATTTAATCTAAATTAAGTCAGAAGATTCGGAAGGGCAATGCCTACTTAATGTAAGAGGTTAGAAGGCGCTAGCTAACTGTAATTTCTGTTATTGCAGACAACAATCGAGTGAGGAGGGTCACGACTTGAGATCACGTGTTCAATCGGCAGAGGCGTTGTTGGCACAGAAGAGGCTGTACCAGAAGCATCTTAGAAGCCTACAACAGAGCTCGCTGGCACGGGACATTCTGCAAGGTAGGTATACATACTGCAAGGTAGGTATACATACTCACACAGTGATAAACCTACAACATTACTTCGTCCGAGACAGAATATTTTTGTATGTGATGCCGCCCACGATTTTTTTGTGAAACGTGAGGTTCTGACGTAGATGACATCTACCTGTGTGCCTCTTGTCTTCTGGAATTGAAGCCGTAGCTTCATAAATATCTAGCAACGTTTTGGAGGATCCTGCTTCTTCGGGATAGAAGAAAAAGGTCACAGCAGTTTCAATGCGAAAGTGGGTACACCTCTATACACACGGCGTTATTACGCAGGATGTAATATTCAGATTTCATGACATGCTTCTCCTCTAGTTATTCCTTTCGTCTGCCCTCGCTGTATTATTTCACTTCTAATGTCCGACCACCAATAACACAAACATGGCGGTGTACATAATTATGAGACGCGAGCTACACAGGCTTCATGTGTTTTACGAACTGCAGCCTGTGTAGTAAAAGGTGTTTTAAAAATATGTAACTTCCAAGGTATCATTTTTTGATGTTCAATGTAAAAGACTAATGTGGCGACCACACAATACCCATATTAAGTAACTCGTTTTATGGCGATAATTATAGAGTATGTGAGCTAGACTCGTGTGAATTTATATGGAGATAGAATATAAACACAAGTGTGTGTATTATATAAAAGAATTACTAAACATTGAAAGTTTTAGACATTGGACCGATAAAGGAATCTGGAATATAAAATATTTTCCTTCAAGTCGCCAAGTCCCCCAGAGTCTCTTCTTCTAATCGGAAGTAAACATAAGAAGGAAAGTTATTTTTGCGCTTGGTTTCGGTGTCGAGGCAGACGTTTACAGAAAATTAAACTAAAAGTATGGGTGGCCCGAAGCTTGTCTCGGACTCGTCCAACTGGTGTTCATTTTTATGTTCTGCGCCCCGTGCCTAAGACCTCTTCGTTCCAAGTGCACAGTGTTTGTCTTGGGTATCGGGAAGAACACAAAAAAGTTTTCGCCAGAATACTTTTGTGAATGACTTGGAACGACTTGGGCCGCTAAAACTCGACTCTTCTTGTGCTGTACTCCGTTACATCGGACAGCTGCTTGCAGCCGTCGAAACTTGAGAGAGGAAGCGGTGATTTCTAGTACTCTTCACCAGTGGCACTGTTCTCTGCTTTGAGGAAGAAAATAAACTTTCTGTGGATAGAAAACTGCTTAGCCTTCCAATTCTTCAGTCTTTACGACTTCTGTCCAACTGACTATTTTTATTACAGAATAAGAGCCATTATGGTAAAACATGAATAAACATACAACGATGTAATGTTAAGAAGAGGGCAAAAAATAAAAATCTTAACCAAGTGGCAGTTTAAAAGCGGTATAAAGGTTTACAACATTCTAAAGTTGTTTTATACCTTTAAATTAACGCAGGCGTTCCCTCCTCGTTTATTGCACAGTGGGGTCACATCTTCTCATCACAATGGATGCTTATGCACCTGCAGCAATTTGAAATTTAGGCCGACTTATTGCAATATATTTTCTTATTTATTGGTTGACGTCATTTGTATTTTCGGAGTTTAAATATGTTGCTTTTTGTTAAGCTGACATCTGTTCGTAGGCATGTATAAGGGGAATGACTCCAGTCAGTTTCTACGTAAATATTTGAGATAATTAAATACCAAAAATAGATGTAACAATTTAAATAACTCCATAGAAAAAAGTACTTTTCGAGCACTTATTAAGTTCTGAGCTAGTCAAGGAAAACTCCGAATTTTATACAACCTGAAAGTTCATTACCTTTTCACATGGTCCTGAAATATGTCCCTATCCTGAAGCACATTAATCCAGCCACACCCACCTAATGTCAGTAGGATCCATTTTAACACTATCGTCTCATATTGGTCGAGGCTTTAAGAGCAGCCTCGTTTTTTCAGGTCTCCCCCTTACACTATACGCTTATTTTTTTCTCAAATCCGTGCTATATGCACCGCCCTTCACAATCCTGGCGAGGAGTATACGTAATAAAACTCCTCAATGTTCAACTTTTCCTTCAGTCTTGTGTCACTTCCTCCCTTTTAGGTGCCAATGTTTTCCTCAGCACCTTCTACTGAACCACTTTTAGTCACTGCCCTGCTAAAACCATACAAAGTACAACTGACCAAAGAATGTTACAGAGCACCACGAGACAGTGACGTAATGTTCATATCAAATTCAACGAACAACGGTAAATTAATATGTATTGTATCAATCAGCGAGGACTGAAGATCTTTCCCGGGGGTACAGCGGCCTGGGCGTGAAGTTAACCGCACACATTCATCACACGGCGAGATTAAGAATGAGTGGAGCTATAACTTTACTTCTCCTATATGCCTCCATGGCGCCAATAGAGAAAACTTTACCTTAATAACGATTAGAAATTAATAGGTAGCGTTCCTGGCGTCTGCATTTAAGATAGATATTCAGAGATGAAATAAGAAGAGAACATTCGCTAAAATATTTTAAGCGGAAAATATGCCAGAAAACTTTCAAATAGTATGAAATAAGTAGCTATAACATGTGGAAATAATGCCCCTTGAATGTCTACCGTGGCAGGACAATGTTAGAGAATGAAGGAACAATTGCAGTATTATCGGAATGTAATTTGTCTGCTTAGTCATTGTCGCGGAAGAAGAATATTGATGTCTGTAGTTCATACAGGGAACGGCCAGACCGGCACATTCATAGAGGTCGCGATTCTTGGAATTTCTACAATGAACTTAAATTTTCGTTGTCTGTGCTTGTGACTGTTAACACCAATAAATATGTGGAATGGGTTTATTTGGCTCAACCTAGATACAAGTTGTTGGTTGTTGTGAACAGGGTAGTGAAACTTCGGGTCATAAAAAAGGCTGGTAAATTCTTAACTAACTTAAGGACCATTATATTTTCACGCAGAAACCTCTTGCATGAAATTCTTGTTATTTTACTGTACATTAGGGCAAAGATTTTTTTTAAGTTTCCGCAAATAATTTTCCAGTTACTTAAAAAATATACAACACAAATGATATATGCAGCAAAGAAACCTCAGCAGGGAAAGGAGTACCGTTTCAGAAGGAGGCACTACTTTGAATTGCCTTCCATGTTAGAAACTTTGTGTAGCAATATCTTCGCAGCTGGTAGCGGTATATGCACTCGGTGATCTCCTAGAGCATAAAGTTCTTACCATCGTAAAACAGTCGCCGTATAATTCAAGTATCTATATACAAAGTTTGGGGGGTTTAAACACGTATTTCCTTTCAACATTTCAAAACTCTCCAGTCATTATTTATAGACACAGACAGAATGCATGATCGGGAGTGTAAACAGACTTTAAGTTCTTGTTTCGCTTCTTTGTTACGGCTTTTCAGTATGAAGAAATGGCCACAGAAAGGAAATGAAACGTTATGATGACGTACGAGGTTTCAAATAAGAGAGGGTGCTTGTGCCTTTACACCCCCATCTTCAGTGTTTATGGTGGATGCGAACTATTTAGGTTCGTTGAGTGACGACCTAATCCCGTCTATCGAATTTGTTCGTGTAACGGAAGGAATGCTTTATTTTTTAAGGATTTTTAGTTCAGCGCAATTTAGTTAAACGAAAATAAATTTCCAACTAATTTAAAAGAAATTTGTAGGTTTGTGGCGACTTGAGTTAAAAGGTGAATTTTCTGTAGAGTACAGCGAAGCAAAATTATGCGTTATGGATCGACACGGATTGCCGAGAGGAGTTTTTTTCAACTTTTCCGCCAAAGTCCTGCAGCACATAAAAGAACTGGCTACACATGGAAGTAGCCTTAAATAACAGTAAGGTACAGAACACAACAGTTAATTTGAAATGGGCCGCTTTAATAGAAACAAATATAGTGCAATATAAAAGATATCAAAGCCGTCTGTAGGTCTCAGCTTCACACAGCACTTCTTTTCCTTAAGGCGCAACATCCTCAATCGGACCTGGTCAGGTGCATTTTTGAAGTTTATAGATCACACACACTTAGACACACACATTCAGCATGTCTCTCTGAACGAGTGATCAGCTCGTCGCAGAGGCCGCTACGCACACAACACAGAAGGAATACAACAGACGAAGATCCATGTTTTCAGCGGCATTCGAACATGCTATCCCAGGATCAAGCGGCTTCAGACCTATGCCTTAACTTGCACGTCACCACGATCAGCCCATAGCATAACAAATTTAATTTATTCGATACAAAACGTGTTTGTATTAAATTGCCCATGTAATTAAACGAATGTAGAGGTAAAAATGTACAGTTCATCCTAGAACAGGTCCCGAAGGCCCAGAGGGGGAGTAGAGTTATAGCTCTACTTTTTCTTTAACCTCAGCGCTAGGTGGGTGGTCAAGGCCACGACTCGGCAGCTTTACTCCCGGGAAAGAACCGGTACCCATTTTATAGGAAGCTGGGTGAGCCCCAGGGCCGGAATGGACGGGTGCGGAATATCTCGCCCCCCCACAGGGATTCCATCACCGGACTGCCCAGCCCGTAGCTTTCCTGGCCCACAACGAATTAAAAATATCCACCCAAACGATGTTCAGCGGGATGTGTCGTAATCATAATTTTGTCGGTTGGTTTGTGCTGGTACGGAATATAATCTTGTACTTCGAAGGCGAAAAAACAAATTCCGACTGTATCGAAAGAAAATAACAAGAATACGGATATGTTTGCACGTAACAATGACGAAATGGCGTGGGTCTGCGAGCGATCGCTTGCTGGGATTGTGGGTTCGAATCCCGCTGGAAGCATGAATGTCTATTGTGGTGTTGCATGCGTTGTTAGGTGGAGGTCTCTGCGACGAGCCAATTATTTGTCTAGAGGAGTGCTACCGTGTGTGAATTGTCTGAGTGTAGTGACTGAGCAACACTAAGGATAGAATATAAGAGGACAGGGGGCTGGGAAAATTGCATTATGGCGAGTTTAGTGACTCGTACTCGCCGAATAGTATGCGGGGAATGAAGTGCAAGTGGATGCAATGGGCAGTGGGTGTGGCAGGCACTGGAAAAATTAGAATGCTTAGAGGATTTTAGTGGCAAAACCTGAAGGAAGTTCCCTACACTTCTAACGGAAGATAATATTAAAAGTGACCTTAAAGAAATATGGCGGGACAGTGTGGACTGGATTAAGGTGGCTCAGGATAGGGCAAAGTGGCAGAATATTGCGAAAAATGCAGTAACTTTTTGGGTTCCATAAATGTCGAGTAATTCCTTGACTAGTTGATAAAGTGTTATTAACTTCTGAAGAAGCCTCTGCTCAGTGGAGTTAATGAAATGATACCAATAGGGCTTTCATGTGAACTTCTGAGTTGCTAATTAAACTGTTGCTATCGAAGTTAAGGAGTGGATTTTTATATGACTACGTAAGTCAATCCAATATCTGTTAAATTCTTTTCAAGGAATGCTTTTGATGTAAACATATAGCTGACAAATGATTGCCCCCCTACAAATGTCATGTTCTTGTGGTTAGCATTCCGGCTTCGTAATCAGAAGGCCCTGGGTTCACACCTGGGAACTGCTGTCTTAATGTTTTCATGGCGCTCCTCAGTCCCTGCAGACTGGAACAGGGCATTAAATTATGCCACGTTTTCTGAGTTTCATTACTCATTAATCGACACTACATACTTCCCATTGCCGGATGCAACGTTTAAATAAATTCTGAATTACCAGTTGTTAACACAAAGAACATTCATGGAGATACACACATGTGGAATATTGGATGGAGATACACATATGTGGAATATTGGCACTGGTGATTATAAAAGCTACGAATCCTAATTAATACTAAACTCCAGGCTTGTTCTAGAGTCGCAAGTAGTTGTCCATGCGATCACAAAAATCCCCTCTTTTATGGAACCCACAGTCCGTTACTTGTCCATATGAACCATAGAATGTAAAATACTGATGAGAAGTATTTCCATGTAAATCAGTGTGACGGATACAGAAGAGTCCAAATGATTGCACAAAATGTATATTTCTGGAAAACAGGAAGGATACGCCCTTAAGGGGATTATATTTTCTTTGGGGAAACATGTACTGAATGTGTGAATTTATGATTAGTGAGAAATGAGAGAAATTCAGAAAAGAAAGTTACGTAAACATATGTGAAGAGGAACATATGTTCGCAGGAAACGAGCCTGCTGCACTGGTTAAATATTCACATGCAAAAGAAAATAACGCTTCAAACAAAAGTGTGGAATTGAATGAATTATAAACATTTCTTTGAAGCACTAAAATATTTTTAGCACTCAGGAAAGCATCAAAAATATGTGTATGCAATTCACGCTACATGGCCAAGGCGCACCTTCCAAGCATATATAATGTGATGTAAACCAGTATTCAGAGATGATTTTCGAGTGGGATTTGAGCTATGGAGACAAGATTTAGGGTGCGACGTAGCAGCTACACATACCAAATTAAACTTACCCACACACAGAACATTGGGAATTTGAAGACAGATTTGTACGGCAGATAAACCTTCGAAACAGAAAACTGCATTTTTCTTTAAAAAAACCCAATCTCAAACATTCTGTACAGGATGAAACAAGCTTAAAAGTACTTGTAATGCACGTAAAATGTTTCGGGGTGAACAACCAAATGAAAACAATGACTCAACAGCGAAGATTATGTCACAGTCATTTTGTTCTGTGTTATACCTATTGAAGTTCACCTGAGAAGCAACATTCCTATCAAAAATGGAGCATAATTGAGGCAGACTACTCACCGCGTTTCTGCACTTGTGAGACAGAAATACACCACGCAGCAGAAGCCACATAAGAGAAGAATAAACTTACAAAATTTGTAAACTTCAAACCTAAAGAAAGGAGGCCATTTGGAAAACTCTTCGTTAGATGGGAAATAAATATGTCAATAGAAACTTTGGATTCCATTGAAGTTTCTTGACTAGCTAAGCACTAACCAGCTTTTGAAGGAGGAGCTACTGGAAACAGAGAGGAATAAACAATACAGATGAATTTATCTTAGTAATTAACCAACTTCATGCACAAAATTTCTCTTTTACAATACGTTTATTTCATGTCTCTACATGTTTCGAGCACCATGTGCTCATCATCAGGAGTTCAAAATTGTATTATACAGCATCTGGTATCATGATGAGCACATGGTGCTCGAAACATGTAGAGGCATGAAATAAACTTATTGTAAAACAAAAATTTTGTGCATCATCAAGTTGGTTAATTACTAAGATAAATATACTAAGATACAAGGTCAGCAAAACATAAAAACAAAAAACAAATACAGATGAATTCTAAGTATGCAAGGTTTCGCAATACAGCGCAAACTTCTGTTGCAAAGAATGTAATCCCTCCCACCACCACGTCCCTCTAGACATTTCGAATACACATACTTATTCATAGGCAAGTCCCTTCGATGTATGTAAAAGAGCTCATCATACAATGCCGATACACACAATACATGGGGATCCTAAGTTTCACATACACATACTATAAGAACTGAAGCGAATAACTAAAATAACATTTGAAAATAAAATTCAAAATAAATATTAAAACCATTTTGTAGATATGTATTTTCCACGTGTTTACCCCAATTTTATTGTTGGTATAATGAGCTGTTTTAATTCTACCATATCAGTAAACGACATAGTACATCATGAAACTAGGTGTTTGTTGTACCCCATAGGGAGGATGCACAGTCAAATTGCTGCACGAATTTAGTACGCCAACACACGGACAGTTTTCTTTCTACAGAATATTTCAATATTCATTTTAAAGGTTATTCCTGAAAGGTTACTATATCAACTATTCATTCCAATTCTTACGCAATTTTTTAAATGAAATTTGGGATCCCGAATTATGACGTGAATCGGCATTATATGCTAGTACATTTTACATACATTCAAGGTACTTGCCTGAGGATGAGAATAGTCGAAACACGTAGCGACAGTTAATGTTAATAAAGGTTATTGTTGTGCCCATGGAGAAGCCTGTTACATTTATATGTTTGTAGATAAGCACAACGGGATGTCATACTTAAAGCTTATATAAAATGTACTGCTGCCAAAATATTCGATCGTAACAGGCAATGTTGGCCTACTGTGTATATATGTCTCGCTGTTCATTCGGCCTATCTATTTGAAAAGAAAGATCTCTGCTAGTTTCAAGTTTTCGTAGCTGTATGGTTGAGGATTCAATTCTCCTGGGATGCAGCTGAGTCAGTGTATAATCAGATCCCGACGTTTCGGAGGAAAAGTAGTGTCCTCATTTTCAATGATCGATACGTCAAATTCCCACCCTTTAAGATCAGGACACAAAGACGCTCTCTCTCTCTCTCTCTTACATCCAAGAAAAACGCAATCCTCGAAAACCTTCTTTGTTAACAGGTTTTACTGTACTTACTGAAGAAGAATGACATGAAGAAGTATATAAAACCGAAAAAAGAGGAGGTGCATAACGTGTAATTTCCACTCATTGTAAAGGGACTGAATCAATGACGAGGAATTCTGTATGACTCAGTTGATATATTCACTAGACTTCTGGCTGTACAATCGGGCAATCGGGATTCAACTTCCGGCAAGAACAAACATTTTTATTTTGTGTACTGCGCTCAGAATGGCTGTGAAGACAACCCAGCCAAACTGTATAGGTACCGGGCTCTTTCCTTGGAAGTATAGCAACTGGTGCATTGAACTAGCTTCGTGTGTCCATCTACGACGTAATTTAAGAAAACTTGGAGCTATATATCCAGTCCTCCCTGACGGCTTCATTGCATGGTGCTTAATTCTGCATGCGAATATCCTTGCTACATCAGTATTGCATGTTACTTGCGGACCCCAGTGTAAAACCATTTATTTACAGGAATCCAAAACGAACTACACAAGACAAACATAAGAGGAAGTTAAGGATGCTGCCAGTTTAGGAGTCAAGTTGCAGTTGAGGGAAAACGAAGGATTTCCGTATGTTAAGTGCATTCTTACCTCACACTTCACAGGAAGACATCCCTGAGACTTTCCACGAAAAAGTGGATTATAGTGCACAGCGTTACAAAGAAGTGTGCTAGTTACACATCACACCCGTCGCGTAAACGTGGCAAGTAACTCTGCGGTACAGGTTACTAAGTTGTTGTTGCTAAGTGCCCGCTTACGTAGACCTATATAAAGAGAGCCAATGTCAGTCATCATCAAGTTGTAGTTTTCTAAAATCATTTTCCTTATTGTCCTCCAAATGTGTCCGTATATCTCCCAAGCGGCTATTTCTTTCAGCGTTTCTAACTACAATCAAGTGTTCAATGTTTTTCACCCTTGCATATTACTTGTCGCGCCAGAATCTATTTCTGAGCAATATCACTAATACACACAAAGATTGTGTTACATTATAATGCATATTCGAAAAAAATACACTACGTTTCAGAAGTTACCTGCTTCCGTCTTCAAGTCATCATCATCATCATCATCTGGCTTACATGTAGTTCGGCCACTTGTTTACCAATTCCGGTATCACACGTCTAGAAGTCTCTTTAATGGTCTCCCCTGGTTTTTTTTCTGCCTGTTTGTAGTTTGTAGTTTTTTACCCTGCTCTGGGCCCGTAACCCACACAGGGGATATTCCCATCTTCAGATGCAACCAGTAATTTCATTCGTCGCTAAGTAATGTAACATAGATCTTATAAACTATAAAAAGAATGAATAAAAACTAAAATAATCAAATCAAACAACATCCTCTGCTAGTGGAAGTAAGAAACAACATAAAATCCATTACATGAGACAACGCAAGAGACATGACCTCTATCACAGTTTAGTTCCTTCCCTGTCAACGGGAAACAATTTGTGACAAGTTTCACTGCTGTTGCAATTAAACGCAGCATTTTATTCTTAAGGGGAAATTGAAAAGACGTGAGCCACTGTTGCACTGACGGATAAACACTGCATATACATAACAGACTGCATGGCACCGGGTCTGAGAACATCGTTAGGAAAGTCAGGGATTCCTCGCATCGGGTTCCTCACATCTGGACAACCATTAATACGGTCCAAGGTCGATGGGTCATCTTGACTTACGCATGTGCAGCTCACATGGTTAGAGAAATGGGGTCGATCTTCAGAAAATGTTTGGGGTGTGGGTGACATGCTTGAGGACGTTTCAACAGATAAACCGATTACTTTAGGACAGCCACATTCGGCCGTCTTTTAGATAACAGAAAACATTTCATCTTTTTGTCCCTTAGTTCAAAGCAATAATACTCCTAAACGTACTGCTGAAACTACGATATTATTTTTAAATTTTCGGAGATATTATTTTACTAAATAACCCCACGGAGCAAGAGTCCTTGAGAATCGAATAGTTCCCCAGTTACTCTATATTCCCCGCATTTATGGAACCCGAAGGTTCATTACCGAATTCACAAGCGCCGGCCAACTGTCGCTATGCCGAGCCAGATTAATCCAAACCCTGCCCCACATCGCACTTCTTGAATATTCATTTTAATATTATCCTCCTATTTCGCCTAGGTCTTCCAAGTGGTCTCTTTTCATCAGATCTCCTAATCAAAACCCCGTATGAACTCTTCCTCTCCCTTTACGTGCCAAAGACCCGCCCATCTCATTCTTCTTGGTTTCATAACCCAAATAATATTTGATGATGTATGTGTTTCATAAAGATGCTCATTATGTGGTCTTCTTCACTCCCCTGTTACCTCTTCCCCCTTAGGTCCAAACACCTTCCTCAGCTCCCTGCTCTCGAACACCCTCAGCCTACGTTCCTCTACCAATCCGACAGACGAAGCTTCACACACACACACAACAACCGGCAAAATTATAGCTCTGTATATCTTAATCTTCATATTTTTGGGTAACAAACTGAAAGATTCTGCACCGAGTACCTCGAGTTTATTATAAATATTACACAATTACAGACCTGCAGCCCTATATGAATAATGATGGCATTTAAAATTCATTACATGAAATATAATAATACGTTTCATATTGCCGTGTCGAATAATATTTACTGTCACGCAGACTGGTCCAAGAGACCAAAATATAAAACCTAACCTGGAATAACAGAGACGGAAAACGTTTTTCTAAGGTGATTTTTTTTATGTACATTATGTTGACTTTTATAGTCTTTCCCAAATACCTGCACTTAATATATTTGCAAAGGATTTGCTATCTATCCTTATACTATGAGTTGTCTGCATTCTGAAAATGTGACAAGCGCGTTACTTCTTCCTCCACCTATATACAGACGAACCACCTTGCTTCATTCACTTATACTTACGTTGCTACCAGAACTCCGAATTCACGGCGTGTATCTGGAAACGCAAGACCAAGACAAAAATAAACTCTGTGTATCTGATGTTGTATATGGCTAGTATTATCCTACAACAGTGTTTCCAAGAACAAGACGCGGTCACCCGCGAAGATCACAACTTACGGTCGCTGGTACTTAACCGCCTAACATGGCTGGCCCTAAGGGGAGGATGTGGTAGTAGAATAGATACATAATGGTGAACGCCATAAATAATAGTTCTTATCAAATGTAATTATCGTGATGAAACAAATTTTGGGCTCCTGTGAACATGGTGATAAACCTTTGGGTTTCATAAAAGCAGGGAGTTTGAGTAGCTTCGCAAGTTCCTGAAGGGTTTGGTACCGTGGAAGCAAAGTGTTGTAAGGTTGCTCCATTGTTAATATTCTTCTTCCTCTTCCCAGGTTACCGGCAAAGGATGGGACGGTTTCCGACGCCGACTGGATCGCTGCTACCGACATTTTTGAGCGATAGAATAAGAAAGAGACGGGCGTTTGCTGACCGCGAGCTAGAGACGGCGCTGCCACCAACTTTTTTCTTACAGCACTCCGATGAGCATGCGACGCTACTTCGAGACCGCCTCTTGGCGGGTCTGCCCCTTTCGTTGTTACCGCTTGTGCCGCCCTCACACTTCAACCTCTGGCCGAATACCTGCTTCCACCCTGCTCCCACATTGACCACCCACACAAACCCCAACTCTAATCCACCAGATCCTGGCAACAAATCATTACCGGACACGAAAAATCATCCAACTCCCAAAACCAAACCAAAGATATCTTTCTCTGTAGAATCTATTATTGGGGTGAAGTGAAATTTTTGATCCCATTGCCTGTATGCAGAAAGGAGACACAAAAAATTGGAAACATAATTACTTTGATGAACTATAATCGTTTCGTCAAATAATGTTGCTGCAGCGAAGACATACTGAACAACAGACGACGCCTCATCAGCTCTTCAGTTGCACTTCGTCTCAACAATATATTTATTCTGTCGTTTACTTTTCAACTGATAATATAAGCAGACTGTCAAATATGTGAACAAATAACTAACTTTGCAATGAAAGTGTATATAAATTTGTAATGAATCACAAGAAAATTAAATTAATAAACACAATTATTAAACACATAAGAGGGTGTTAAAGGTGAAGTCAAAAGATCATGGAAAATTAAAAGAAATGTATTGGGTGACACGTATTGCTGAAGGACGCTTTCAGTGTTTTGGAGGAATATCCTGCCACCATATTCAGCGTATAACTGAAGCGACAGAAGT
>Ga0123353_10005981_pt1 | contig 16104 bp, 12 predicted proteins | sample TergutLab28metaG_3_FD_92763 | JGI IMG/M metagenome (GOLD analysis project Ga0123353, IMG submission 92763) | Labiotermes labralis P3 segment gut microbial communities from Petit-Saut dam, French Guiana - Lab288 P3 | ecosystem: Host-associated > Arthropoda: Insects > Digestive system > Gut ... | reverse complement strand
CCCCAGTCCTTGTCCTTGAGGTAATCGCCGAACATCTCGATGGTCGCGCCGATCATCGCGTTGATCTCACGCGTGCCCCTGCGCTTTTCGCGGTAGAGGATATAAGCCTTCGCCGTACGCGCATGGCCATTCTCGATTAAAACTTTTTCGACGATGTCCTGAATGTCCTCGATCTCCGGCGTCTCACCGGCAAAGCGTGTATTGGCAATGGATACGACCTCGTCGGTCAGCTCCTCGGACAGCGCCTCATTTGTGCCGTCGAGCGCCAAAGCGGCCTGCCAGATCGCGTTCTTTATCTTCTCCCTGTTAAAGGGCTCGATGCGTCCGTCTCTTTTTCTGATCTCCTGCAACATGGGTGATTCCCTCCTCGGTTTTTTCCTGTATCGCAAGTATAACGTCACCCATATCTGGTGTCAACGACAAAAAATGAATACCACATATTGTGACAAAGTCATCTATGCATGAATAAAATCTGTGGATAGTGCGGATAGTTTTCCAAACAGCCCGCCTTGTCTAAATTTCGAAAATGGATAAACTTGCCCGCGCTATTCATTTGCCCTGTATGCGTTCTGCATACCTCGCATGATTATAGAATTTGTTTATACCCTGTTCATAAACTTGTTCACAATCTGTTCAATATCTTGTGCCGAATCACATGGTGACCACTATATCTAGTGGTCTTATGGGAAATCCAAGAGTCTGTCCGCTTCTCGTTGCGCCTCAACGCTCACCTTTCCCTCATCAGTCCCCATCAGCTGCCCGTCCCGCACCGTGCACTCCCCCGCCACAAATACCAGATCGCACGGCCTGTGCCAGCCGACCGTGCCGAAAAGATTCATGGGGTCGTGCAGAGCGGCTGTCAGGTCCAAATGCGACCTGCGGATCGCAAACACATCGGCCGCAAAGCCAACGCCGATCTGCCCCAGCTCAGGCCGCCCCAGCAGGGCCGCGCTGCCGCGTGTCGCCATCTTCAGCAGATCATACCCGCTCGGCGCGTTCGCGCCCCATTGCAGGCGGTGCAGCAGATAGGCGGTCCGAATCTCCTCGAGCAGATTGCTCGCGTCATTGCTGGCAGAGCCGTCCACCGCCAAGCCCACGGGCACGCCCAAGGCCAGCATCTCGGGGATCCGCGCCACGCCGCTGGAGAGTTTCATGTTCGAGCAGGGACAATGCGCCACGCCTGTTTGCGTATCCGCCAGCTGGCGCAACTCCGCCTCGTTAAAATGAATCCCATGCGCGTAGAACACATCAGCGCCCAGCCAACCGAGCCTCTCCATATAAGCCAGCGGGCGCAGACCGGTCGTCTCCAACACATAACGCTCCTCGTCCTTTGTCTCGCAGAGGTGCGTATGCAACCGCACGCCTTGTGTGCGGGCCAATGCCGCGCTCTCGCGCAGCAGCGTCTCCGAAACGGAGAAGGGCGAGCAGGGCGCCGGCGCAACTTGGCGCATGGCAAATGGCTTGGGATCATGATACCTCTCAATCGCGGTCAAACTGTCGCGCAGGATCTCGTCCACCGTCTGCACCACAGAATCCGGCGGCAAGCCTCCGTCCTTGACCGAGCGGTCCATGCTGCCCCGACAGGCGTGCAGCCGGATCCCCAGCTGCTCCGCCGCCGCAAACTGCGCGCCGAGAAGATCGCCCGCTCCTGCGGGAAAGACATAGTGATGGTCAAAACAGGTTGTGCAGCCATAGCGCATAAGCTCCGCCATGCCGCACAACGCGCTGTAATAGACTGTATCCGCATTGAGGTTTTTCCAAATCTCATACAGCGTCTTAAGCCAGTCAAACAGTTCCAACCGCTGCACCCCGGGCAGATTGCGCGTAAAATACTGATAAAGATGATGGTGCGTATTGACCAGCCCCGGGTACAAAATCATATCCGAACAGTCAAATGCTCTTACGTCATTGCGGGCTTCATTTTCCATGTCATTACGGGCTCCGGGGTCCCCGCCAAGTCCGCAGATTTGGTGGGGTGACAGATCCGCAATCTCACCGTGCGTCCCGATATGGCTGATCACCCCATCTTCAAACCAAATATCAACACCCCGCAGGACCTCATCTTTGTCATTGCAGGTCACCACCATATCCACATTTTGCAGCAGTGTTTTCATGCTCTCACCTCGCCCACGCGGGCAGTTCGTCATATGGCTCGATTGGATAGCCAAACCATGTCGTCTCCCCATTCGGCGCCCAAGCGGAGGCTAGATACCTAGGGTAATATAAGGTAGGTACTTTATCTGTACCGACAGTGATAAAATATGTTCTGACATTGAAAGGTGTTTCCTCATCGTCAGCGACTGGAATGATCTCCCAATTTCGACCGTACACAAATTGAAAAACCTTTGGCGGTCGCCCGGAGAACCAGATCTCTTCCAATATGCCTCCGTCAATTGCCATCTCCCCAATTGCTTGTAGAGAAACAGGCAAAGCCAATCGCTGCACTCTGGCATTTTTGAGCGCATAGTCTACCAATTCCATAACACCGTTTGGAATCACTATCTCCAGCAGATTGGTATAGGCGAACGCGTTTCCACCAATTATCCGAAGGCTTTTTGGAAATATGATATTCTCGCGATTTCTGCATTCATGGAACGCGCTGTTGCCGATTGACATCAGACCGTCCGGCAGAACAATGCTCTCCCAGTATTGATCGTCACCCGCGTATATATGCTGGCTAAACGCATAAGCATCAATCATTTTGACAGAGTTGGGAACTATATACTCCCGACCCGGTTTTCGATTCGGATAGGCCACCAGCCGTTTTCCATCCTTGCTGAACAGTACACCGTCCCTTTCACAAAAGGATTGGTTCTCAGAAGAGACATAAAAGATATCAAACTTGTTTCTGGCAAACGCCCCTGTCTTTATCGTCGTTACATTTCTCTGAATCGTCAGACTTTCCAGCTCGCAGGCGTCAAACGCCTTCTCTCCAATGGTACGCAAGCTATCCGGTAGGCTTACATGGGTCAGTTGCAGATTACAAAACGCATAATCACCGATTCCGGTTACCCCTTCATCAATCAGAAGAATGTCAAATAATTCCTGTGCAAAAAGAAAATACTCGCTCCAATAGCATCCCAACTCATACCAGGGCGCACGCGTCTTGGCCGACTCCCATTCATAGTCCGGCATCGCGCCCTCACCCCAGATTGCTAACGTTCGTGTGTTGGGATTGACCGCCCAGAACAGTTCGCCGCAAGTGCCGGTAATCGTGTCCGAATCAACGCCCATCATAGTCTCTGGGGTGGCAATCGTTTCTACTATCTCCCCACCCCTGCCCCACTCACAGCCTGACACGCAAAACAAGAGCAACGGCGCAAGTAAATATAAAACAAGTCTTTTCATTAGAATACCCCTTTCGCGTCCTTTCGCGTTTTTCGCGGTTTCATTATCCCCGTCGTTTCCTCACCGCGCCCACAACAGAGAACGCCAGAAACGCCGCCAGATTCACGGTCACAACGGTCGCGCCGGAGGGCGTCTCCAGCGCGTAGGACAGAACCAGCCCCGCCACAAAACAAACGACTGACAGCGCGGCCGCAGTCACCACCACGCCGCGATAGCTGCGGCAGACGCGCATGGCCGTCAGCGCGGGAAAGACGATCAGGCTGGATATCAGCATGGCCCCCATAAGCCGCAGGCCCAGCACGATTACCAGCGCGGTGAGCAGGGCCAGCAACGCGTTCCAGGCCCCTGCGCGCACGCCCGACGCGCGGGCGAAGGTCTCGTCAAAGGTGATGGCGTAAATCTTATGATAGCAAAGCGCATAGACCGCCAGCACGGCGGCGCAGAAACCCATGCTCAGCCAAAAGTCCGCCCGCCCCACGGCCAGAATGCTGCCGAAGAGATAGTTGTATACATCGCCTGTCGAGCCCTTTGTGAACGCCAGCACCAGCACGCCGACGGCCAGCGCGCTGCTCGAGACCAAAGCGATGGCGGCGTCACCCTTGAGGCGGCTGTTCTCGCTCAGGCGCAGCAGCAGAAAAGCGGCCAGCAATACCAGCGGGATCGCCACGGCCAGCGGCGCGGCGTGCAGCGCCATGGCCACAGCCAGCGCGCCAAAGCCCACGTGCGAGAGCCCGTCGCCAATCATGGAGTAGCGTTTCAATACCAGCGGCACGCCCAGCAAGGCGGCAGTCAACGACACCAGCGTGCCCGCGGCCAGCGCGTAGCGAATGAAGGTCAGGGAAAGCATATCAGCTATCATGACTACACCCCCCGCACATGCATTTGCCGATTTGGGAGGCCGGATAGTCCGCCGCAGGACCGAAATAGGCGACGGAGCGGTCCAGATGCAGGATCTTCTGCCCGTGCCGCAGCGCGCCGGTGATATCGTGCGAGACCATCACGATCGTCACGCCGTCCCGGTGCAGCGCGGCCAGCAGATCGTAGAGCGCGGCGGACATCAGCGGGTCCAGGCCGCCTGCGGGCTCGTCCAACAATAAGATTTTCTCCGTAGCACACAAGGCGCGCGCCAGCAAAACCCGCTGCCGCTGACCGCCGGAGAGCGCCGAAAAAGATTCGCGCTCCAGCCCGTCCATGCCCAGCCGCCGCAGGTTCTCCCGCGCACGCTGCTTTTGCGCGGGGGTGGGCGCAAGCCCCGTAAAACCCGACAAGACGACCTCCCACACGCTGGCGGGAAAGTCACGCTGCGCCTCGGTCTGCTGTGGCAGGTAGCCAATCCCCGCACGGCTCTCGTCGGAGAACACCACAGAGCCTTTCGTCGGTTTCACCAGGCCCAGGATCACCTTGAGCAGCGTGCTCTTGCCCGAGCCGTTGGTCCCGACAATGCAGAGATAATCGCCCGACTCGACCGAAAAACTCACGTTTTCCAGCACCGGCTCGGCATGATATCTGGCAGACAAATCTCGAATCTCAATCATTCCTCACTCCTCATTCCTCATTCATACAGTCCTCTTCGTAAGTGAATCAGGTTCTGTTTCATCAAATCCGCATACGTCACGCCACGCACAAAGTCGTCCCGCGTGACATTGTGGCAGGAGTGCAACAGCAGCGTGCCGCAGCCCGTTTGCTCCGCGACGGCGTCCGCCACACGTTGTCCGGACAGCTCAACATAATACACATAGGGCAATCTTTCATTCTCCACAGCTTGCACCAGCCGCGCAAAGGTCCGCGCGCTCGCGTCCGCCTGGTCCGAGCAGCCGGCAAAGGCCGCCTCGTAATGCAGATTATAGTCGTTGGCAAGGTAGAGAAAGGGGAATCTATCCGCCACTACGATCTTATTGCGCGGGGCGCTCGCCACCAGATCCGTCAGTTCCCTGTCAATTGCTGTCAGTTTCTGCCTATATCTGTCTGCGTTTTCCCAATAAATCTCGGCGTTATCCGGATCCAGCGCGCAAATCGCCTCGCAGATCGCGTCCAGTAACAGCAGTGCGTTCTTGGGCGAGGTCCAGATATGCGGGTCATATTCCCCCTCTTCCCCGCCTTCCTCCAGTAAAGGCGAGACATAATCCGCCATGCAAAGCGTGACGACGTCCAGTTCGCCGATCAGGTTCTCGACCCAAACGTCATACTCCCCGCCGGTGTAGAGAAAGAGATCCGCGTCCCGTATGCGCAGGATATCGGCGGGCGTGGGGTCGTAGGAGTGCGCTGACGCGCCGGGCGCGAGCAGCATATGCAGGTTGGCCAAGTCCCCCGTCACCGCGCGCGCAAAGTCATACTCGGGGAAAGCCGTGGCCACAATGCGCAGCCCGGGATCGTCCGCGCTCTCTCGCGCGGCGCAGCCCAACGAACAGAGCAGCGCGCACAGAATAATCATGACAAGGATTTTTTTCATATAACAATTATCGTACCGTCTGAAATAAAAGTCAACTTTTTCTGACCGCGAGCCACGCGAATGGCACAAAAGAAACATCGTTCACACGATTTTTGCGTTTTTCGCGTTTTTCGCGGTTTACATTTCCTTTTCTCTTATAGTATAATTCATTTGTATGTACAAAAAAATCGACGCGCCCGCCCCGTCCAAGCGGCCACCGGCAAGCGCGACAAACTCAAATATCAAGGATTATTCCGCCAAGGCAAGCGCCCCAAAGAGCAAGCCCCCTTCTTCCGCGCGCCCTTCGCAGAGCAAACCGCAAGCCAAGCCGGGCCCCAAGCTGGGCACTTCCGACGCGAGCAAGTATGCGCCGCGTACCTCTGCCCACCGCCCACTGCCCACTGCCCACTCAAAAAAGCGCAAAAAGAAATCCTGGTTCAAATCCAACATGAACGCGATTCTGGTCCTGGGACTGGCCGTGGTCGTGCTGATCGGCGCGATCATCCTGCTGGTGCAGAGCGGCACAGAGCCCGTCATTACAGGTGACTTTGTGCTGGCAAATGATATGATCCTGCCCCGCGGCGTGAGCATTGCCGGCGTCGACGTGGGCGAGCTGACCGTAGCGGAGACGCGCGACAAGATCACATTGCAGCTGGAGCCCAAACTGCGCTCCATCGCCATCACCCTGCAAAACGAGCATATCGACGCCGTCCTGCACGCCGATGATTTGGGCGCGGGTTATGAGATCGAAGACGCTTTAACCGAGGCGATGGTCCAAAACAAACGCAACGCGAGCTATGACGTGGCCCTGTCCATTGACGACGAGACCCTGATGGACTCTGTGTTCGCATTAAACGGCGATATCCCGGGCAGCGCGGCCAACGCGTCCTTTGAGATTGTGACGGCCGAAAGCGGCAAGTCAAGTTTCGTCTACACCGAGGGCCACTCCGGCATGGCCTTGGACCACGAGAGCATAGCAGAGGCAGTCCGCGCCGCACTTGCGGCGGGCACCTTTGTGACGCGCCTCACGCCCGAGGTGCAGATCAGCAATCCCACGGTCACGGGCGCCATGCTGCGCGAAAAGACGACCTTGCTGGCCTCCTATACGACCGAATACCAGGCAAAGCGCACCTCCAAGATGACGGACGACGAGTGGGAAAGCCATCAGGGGCGGGCGCACAATATCGCCAAGGCGCTGGGTTTGATGCAGATCATTGAGTTGGAGCCCGGGCAGATTTTCAGTTTCAACAACACGACCGGCAAGCGACGCGCTGCGAATGACTGGGCTTTGGCTCCTGCGATCTACAGGGGCGACAAACGCAAGGAGCCTGGCGGCGGCGTGTGTCAGGTATCGACCACCATGTTCAACGCACTGTTGCGCGCCAATGTGGAGATCGTCGAGCGGCGCGGCCATTCGATCGCGTCCGACTATGTCACGCGACGGTATGAGGACGGACTGGGCTTTGACGCGACGGTGGACGACGGACAGATCGATTTTCGGTTCCGCAACAACACGGACTCCACGCTCTATCTCTTCTGTTGGTCGGAGGAGAACCCCGCCGCCCAGCGCCGCAGACTGCTCCACATCGAGATCTACGGCCAGGCCTTCCCGCCGGGCGTGGAGTATCGGATACGCAATGAGATTTTGGAGCACAGGATCGCCGACAAGCCGGAGGAAAAGCCCAATAAAAACGAGTATATCGGATTTGAGATTGTCACCCGGACCGCCCGCGACTACTACAAAGTGAAGACATTTGTGGACAAGTATATCAACGGTGTGTTTGTCGAAACCGTGCGCACGGAGACGACCGTCTACCCCATGTTCCAGGAACAGCGCACCATCGGCACCAAACCCACGCCCACACCCGCGCCCGGCCCGGCCACGCCCACACCCAAGCCGCATGAGGCAACGCCCGCGCCGTTGATTCCGGAAGAATGATCTCTGTCATTGCGGGCTTGACCCGCAATCTCCTTTCTTAATAGATTGCGGCTCGAAGGCCGCAATGACGTGCTACACCGGCGCCCAATTTAGCGCCGGTTTTTTCTGCCGTTCGACAAGCGAGACCGCAATCGCCTCGGCGAGATAGGGTACGGATGCCAGGGCCTGCTCGAGCGTGTTTGCGTTATGACCCAGTTCGACCAGAATGCAGTGGTCGGTGATGTGCTGGTTGTAGCGGCCTGTTTTCTCCCGAATCGGCCGGGCCAGGCGCGCGTCTATGCTCTGCAGCCGCTCCGTGATCCGCTGCGCCAGCGCGTAGCTTGTTTCAAATCCCTGTCCCGTCACCAGCATGATCCGTGCCAGTTCGGCCCCGTTTAACGCGACAAAGTCCGTCGTCGGCTTGTCCGTCACGGTGTAGGAATCGCGGTGCAGGTCAATGCAAAGCTCGATAGACGGATAGGCCTGCCGGATCCTGCGCATGGTGGCCTCGGACCGCTCATAGGCCGTGGCGAGCTTGGGCGGCTCATGGTCGGTGGTGTCATGCAGGACGGTGAAACCGTAGACCTCACGCAGGCAGAGCGCCAGCGCCTCCCCCACCGCCACCACGTTTTTGGTATTGTCCCGCGTGCGCCAGTCGCCGGCCTGCTCGTAGGGGTTCTCGGGCGTCTGCGTATAGGCCTCCGTGGTGTGCGTGTGATAGATCAGAATGCGGGGCGCCTGCCCGCGCAGGTCCAGCATGGCCAGCGCCTGCTCGCGGTCGAGTTGAATGTCGGTCAGGCGGGGGTCCTGTTCGAGGAAAGTTTCGATGGTCTCGTCAGGTGCGGGCGAACACAGTTCGCCCCTACGGTCGGGATCAGGCGCCGGATCTCCCCCACTGTTGAACATAGCCCAACTCTCACGAATGCCTGTCTGCTCCATCACGATCACGCCGATAAAAAAGAGGATCACGGTCCAGGCGGACAGCAGCATGAACCAGGCGAGCGCGGAAGGGCGGTATCTGTAGTGGGCAGTGGGCAGTGGGCAGTGAGCAGTTGTTTCACTATATTTCTTTCGCATAAGTTATCTCCTGATCTAACCTATGCCGGTGAAACGTATTTATGCGTATATGGGGTACACATTGCAATAACCACAAATTTCCTTTGTCGTGTCACCGCCCCTCATTCATCGCTCTTCAGCTCTCATCTGTGACAACAGTTGCAGGAACACAAGGCCTTGCTTATTCCTCGACGCTTTAACCTATCGTTGACGCCGCTACAAGTTTTGCGTGCTGTAATGCGGTTCCGAGAGTTGACACAAGATGCACATTAGTGTTAAAATTATATTCATGAAGTATAAGAATGGGAAGAAGACGGGAGTGGCGCATTTTGTCGTTTTGGGCTTATGCGCATTCTTTTTATTTTTTTGCGTCGCGTGCGAGAACAGGATTGTAATAAACGATGCAGGTGATGCCACCCAAACGCCGGCGCCGGTGCCGGAGGCATCCCCCGACGATAGCGCACCGGATACGTTTCTGATTGGCGGTCAGGAAGTGTCCGTTTCGGCGGAGCGTTTTGTTGCACAGGATTCGGACTTTGATTTGGAAGCGTTTCGCGCATTGTTGCCCAGCCTTCCCGCGCTTTCCAGCGTCGATTTGACCAAAGCGAAGGTGGACGGCGCGGCAGTTTACTCGCTCAGCCAGGACTTTCCGCAAACGCAGTTCCTGTGGCGCGTATCCCTGGGCGGGCAAAGCGTTCTCTCCAACGTGGAAAGTGTGGAAGCGCGCAACACCGACGGCCTGCTGGCCGAGCTGCCCTACCTGCCCGACTTAAAAACCGTCCGCATCTTAGGACAGGCGGAGAACCCCGAGGGGCAAAAGGCGTGCAAAGCCATTGCCGACGCCCTGCCGGACGTACTTGTCGTCTGGGATTTTCCGCTGTATGGAAAGATTTTTTCCACGGACGACGAAACCGTGAATCTGGATAAGACACGCATACAGAATACTGAGGCGCTGCGCGAGGCCATCCCTTATTTCAAACGGTTGAATCGTGTAGAGATCGACAAAACAGGACTTACTGACACAGCGTTGGGCGTCTTTGTGGACGAATTCCCGCAGATACGTTTTGTTTGGTCGGTGAGCGTTGGCGGGGGCGCCAAACACATCAAAACAGACGCCACCTATTTCAATACCATGAACATGAACAGCTACGATTTGGACTCTCTGCGCTGGTGTCGCGACATGGTCGCGTTGGATTTGGGACACAACAAAGCCAAAAACCTGGACTTTCTGCGCCCGCTCAAGAAACTGGAAATCCTCATCCTGGCGGGTTGCCGTGTGCGAGGTGAGCTGGATGTACTGGCAGAGCTTCCCAATCTCACTTACTTGGAAGTGTTCGGATGCGGGTTAAGGAACGAAGACGCAATCGCCCTTGCAAAGCTGACCCAGCTGGAGGATTTGAATATCGGATTCAATTACATATCAGATCTCAGCCCGCTCTATGAGTGCACCTGGCTAAAACGGCTGTGGGTTTGCAAGCAAAACAAGAAGATCCCAAGCGAAGAGACGCAGGCAGCCCTGCGAGAGCGTCTGCCTGACTGCGAGTTTTCGTTTCACGGCTATAGCTCTACCGAGGATGGATGGCGAAAGCATCCGCGCTATTACTGGATGCGTGATATGCTGCATACCTATTATATGAACCAATAACCAAACATGAAAGTCAAACGATTACAATGGAATTTGAAAAAGTGCCTGCGCCCCCTTTTTGCTGCGGCAATGCTGGGTGTCCTGTCGTGGGCAATTGCCTGCTTTGCCGGCTCGGCGGGAAGTCTGCCGGAGGCGTCCCCTGCCGCCACGCAGCCGCCGGCGACACCAGCCCCCACTGCGTCACCCACGCCCACGCCGGAGCCGACGCCTAGCGGGCTCTGCGGCGACAGATACGAGGTGTTTACCGACGGCACGATCATCGAGACGGAGACATCCTATCAGAGCAAGGACTGCGCCATCTTTCTCACCAGGGTGCATGAGCCGAAAAGTGAATTCACCGGCTATAGACTAGAGTATTATCTCTTTGATGTTTACGTGCAAGACATAAATGACTTGCGTTGTGCCATCGCAAAAGAGAGCTTGTATGGTCGAAGCTTCATGAAAGATTTTGCACAGGAGCAGCGGGCGGCTTTTGCAATCTCCGGTGATTTCGCGGGCTGGAGGAAAAAAGGAATCTGTGTCCGCAACGGGGAGGCAATCCGTGTTCAACCGGACAAAAGCCGCGACATCGGCGTGCTGTACCAGGACGGGACATTAGCCGTTTTTTCAGAAGGCGAGTATCAAATAGAGGAACTGCTGGAGCTTGACCCCTGGCAGGTTTGGCACTTCGGTCCGGGGCTGCTGGACGAAAACGGGAAGAGCAAGACGCAGTTCAACAGTGATGTGTATTACCGCAGCGGCAGGGTCGTGTTCGGCTACTTTGAGCCGGGGCATTATGGTTTTCTCTTGGTTTGTAACAAAAACAAAAAACCCAATAACTCCTTTGGCATTACCCTGATTGAGCTTTCGCGGCTTGTGGAGTCACTCGGGTTCACTATAGCCTATAACCTGGACGGCGGCAGAACGGCCCAGGCCTATTTCAACGGACAAGTGTACGCCGCAGAGGCTCCTGAAAGAACCCGCAAGATTAACGACATCATCTACCTCCCGCTCGCGGAAGAATAGCCCGCCGCTCTCTCGTCCACTGCATATAAAGAGGATTTGTCAACAGTCTGACAGGGAAGGCGTGAGTGCCTTCCCTGTTCTTGTAACTTGTAGCGACCGAACACAGTGTGTCCCTACAGTACGTTGGTCAGGCGTTCTGCGGGATTTGCGGCAGGGTCGCAAAGCCGCGCGCGAGGTCGGCGTCGGTTGGCAGGGCGTCGGACATGGTTCCGTCGTTATAGCTTGAATAGGCAGCCATGTCAAAGTAGCCTGTGCCCGAAAGACCGAAGAGGATCTTTTTCGCCTCCCCCGTCTCCTTGCAGCGGCGGGCCTCGTCGAGCGCGGCACGAATCGCGTGGGAGGACTCGGGTGCGGGCAAGAGGCCCTCGCAGCGGGCAAACTCCTCGGCGGCCTCGAAGACCTTTTCCTGGTCGTAGGACTTGGCCTTGATAAAGCCGTCGTGGTAGAGCTTGGACACGACGGGGCTCATGCCGTGGTAGCGCAGGCCGCCCGCGTGATTGGGCGAGGGCGTGAACCCGCTGCCTAAGGTGTACATACGCAGCAGCGGCGTGGTCTGGCCCGAATCGCCGAAGTCGTAGGCATAGCGCCCGCGCGTGAGCGAGGGGCAGGAGGCGGGTTCCACGGCCAGGAACTCGATATTGTTCTTGCCCTGCAGGCGATCTGCCATGTAGGCAGAGATCAGTCCGCCGAAGTTGGAGCCGCCGCCCGCGCAGCCGATGACGATATCAGGCGTGACGCCGTAGAGATCGAGCGCCGCCTTGGCCTCGAGACCGATGACGGACTGGTGCAGCAGCACATGGTCTAAAACGCTGCCCAGCTCATAACGGGCGTTCGGGGTCGTCATGGCCCTTTCGATCGCCTCGGAGATCGCGCAGCCCAATGACCCGCCCGTGTCGGGAGCGGCGGCCAGCAGCCTGCGGCCCACCTCGGTGGTGTTCGACGGTGAGGGTGTGACCGTCGCGCCGAAGGTCTGCATGACGGCCTTGCGGTAGGGTTTTTGCGCGGCGGAGACCTTGACCATGAACACGTCCAGGTGAATGCCATAGTAGGCGCAGGCCATCGAAAGCGCCGTGCCCCACTGGCCCGCGCCCGTTTCGGTGGTCAGGTTTTCGATGCCCTGCTGTTTCGCGTAGTAGACCTGCGCGGCGGCAGAGTTGAGTTTGTGCGAGCCCGAGGTGTTGGAGCCTTCGAACTTGTAGTAGATCTGGGCCGGCGTGCCGAGCCGCTCTTCCAGGCTGTAGGCGCGCACCACGGGGCTGGGGCGGTACATCTTGTAGAAGTTGCGGATCGCCTCGGGAATCGCAATGTGCAGGTCGGTGTCGTTCAGCTCCTGCTTGCAGAGTTCCTCGCAAAAAAGCGGGGTCAACTCGGGCAGCGTGATGGGGGCTAGCGTGCACGGGTGCAGCATGGGGTCGGGTTTTTCGGGCATGACTGCCTTGAGGTTCAACCAAGCTTTCGGCATTTGGTCTTCGGTCAGATAGATTTTGTAGGGGATGGTTTTCGGTGTCGTCATTTGGTTCACGTCCTTTCAAATTTATTGTGTCCTTCCTGGGAAAAAGAATAAAAAAACACCTTTATCCCAACAACTTTCTTGGGACAAAGGCTACGGCTTTTATTATTCAAAAGACGCGGACCCTGCGGTGCCACCCAAGTTGACGAAAAAAATCGCCCACTCATTACGGCGCCAACACGCCGCTCCCCCTTAACGCGAGGACACGTCTCCGATACTGCCGAACCATGGCTCGGTTTCTCTTCACCCTCATGGGACCATTTATTCGTCCTGTAACGACCGGTTCACAGCAATCCCGACTCTCTGTACGTCCAGCGAACGATTTTACTTCCCATTCATCGGTTTATATCATAATAGTCAATGGGCCTGCGTTTGTCAACATTTATTTTTTGGAATTATTGTGAACTTGTGTGGACCGCGAAATACACGAGAAAACGCGAATGTTGCTGTGGCGAGGTTCAGCTTTTGCCACAAAAGGCACGAAAACGCACGAAAATGGCGCGGCAGGGGCAATTCCCCGTCGCGCCATGCAAGTTGTAGCGGGCGAACGCAGGTATGCCCTATAAATTCTTTTCCAGCTGCACAAGGAAACGCAGAATCTTCGCAGCGTCGGCAGCGGAGACGGGATTCGTTCCCTGCGTCACCTTGGCGTTGATTAAGCCTTCCGGCGTAAGCAGCTTGAGTTGGACAAGATGCCGCAGAATCGCTGCCGCGTCGGCCGCGTTGACCACACCGTTGCAGTCCGCGTCGCCGCGTATCTTGCTGGCGTTCGGATTTGGCGTCGGTGTCCGCGTTGGCGTAGGCGTTCGTGTGGGAGTAGGGGCCGGCGAAGGCGTTCCCGATGGGGCTGCGATCACAAAGTCGTAGACTGTTAACTCGCTGCCCAAACCGTCGTGGCTTGCTTGCGCGTGAAAAGTGTAATTCCCTATCGCTAGGGACCACAGCGCGAAATCCCAAGTTCTGCTTGAACTGACAGAAAACCCACCGTCAAGCACTTGGTCATCCTTGAAAATGCACCAGTACATTCCCGCCCCATTTGTTGTAACCGTTATCTGCGGGCCGGCCGGAGACGGTACTGCTGACAGAGATATGGAGGGAAAAATCATGAAGCTGTAAGACTTAACCTCGCTGCCAACACCATTGGCGCCTGCCTGCACATAAAAGGTATAATGCCCCGGGCCCAAGTTCACCTTCGAAAAATCCCAGAAATTACTCGAGGAATGAACGGGTTCATCATAGATTAAAATTCCACCATGGTAAACTTGATAGTGCATCCAAGTTCCATTTGTTATAACCGTTATTTGTGGACCGTTATAGAACGGTACTGCTGACAGAGATATGGATGGGGCAATTGTAAAACTATAGGACTTAACCTCGCTGCCAACACTGCCGCGGTTTGCCTGTGCTCGAAAGTCATAAATTCCCGGTTCTAAGTTCCACATCGAAAAATCCCAGATCCAGTTCGAGGCGTGAATGGGTTCTCCAACCCACAATAGCCCATTTTTGTAAACTTCATAGTACATTCCCGTTCCATTCGTGGAAACTGTTATTTGAGGGCCGTTTGGGGACGGTACTGCTGTTAGGGAGATGGTGACGGTCGTATCTCCATCTATCGCAGCATAATTATTGGCGCGGTAGATTGTAAATGTATGTGAGGATTTGGCATATCTCACATTGTATCCAACCCGGTTTGTCTTTGGGTCGGCAACGCCACCATTTGAATCATAAAGATAGACATAGCTACTGTCCTGCGAAAGAAAAATAGCAAAATGAGCGCCGTTATTCATCCTCACAAAATCGCCGACCTTTGCATTAGATAGGGAAACTACCGTCGAATTTGAAGTTATGTTATAGGTATTCAGCCCAAAGATATAGTAGTAAGCAAAGCGCGCAAAAGACGCGCAAGTTGACGCATCATTAAGGTTGGCACTTTTGTACTCTGGGAAACGTGCGTTAATGACATTTACCAGCTTGCAGTTTCCTGTGTTGCAGGCTACGCCACTTGCATGAGAGCAAGCCTTTCCGTCAACTGAAAAGTAAGACAAATGGGGAAATAATTGCAAAAGAGAATCAATTCTGGCCTGAACTCCCCCTGCCGCCTGCGTTTCCTTATGCGGAATCACAAATACCGAAAGTGCCAGGCAAATGGTTAGGATAAGACATAAAAACTTCTTCATAATAATTCCCCCTGCGATTATTTCTGAGCTATTCTCATAAGGTGTACTTTTTGACATTAGTCCTCATATGGTAAATGCTGGGTTTGTTGGGCCTGTTTTTTAGAGATTTCGTTTAATTTTCACGGAAATTATTGACAATGCAGGGCAAATGTTATAATATTTACTTGTAATTATGGGCTCTCAAAAAGTACACCTTTTGAGAGCTTATCTTTTGCCCTGTCTGATCCGCAGCTCCAATAAACGGCGGTAGAAGGTGGATTCGCCCATGCCGCAGCGGGCCACGACTTCCGAAATAGGCAGATTGCCGCGCTCCCAAAGTTTTACCAGTTGGGTGAAGTTTTCCGGGGGCTTTTTGACAGGGCGGCCGAACTGTACGCCGCGCGCTCTGGCGGCCGCGATGCCCTCGGCCTGGCGCTTGCGGATATTGTCGCGCTCGCTGTGCGCGACGAAGGACAGGATTTGCAGCACGATGTCGGAGATGAAGGTGCCGATCAGGTCCTTGTGCAGGCGCGTGTCGAGCAGCGGCATATCGAGCACGCAGATGTCTGCGCCCTTCTCCTTGGTGAGCAGGCGCCACTGGTTTTGGATCTCTTCATAGTTGCGACCCAGGCGGTCAATGCTTTGGACATAAAGCAAATCGCCGGACTTGAGGCGGCGGGCCAGCGCACGGTAGCGCGGGCGGTCGAAGTCCTTGCCGCTGAGTTTGTCGATGTAGAGCCGGTCCGGCGGAACGCCAAGCGCGCGCATGGCGGTCAGCTGACGGTCCTCGTTTTGGTCGGTGGCGGATACGCGAATATAACCGTAAGTGTTCATAAGACAGTCTCCTTCATTGCCTGGAGATTGCGGGTCAAGTCACCCCACCAAGTCCCGGTGTCCCCGACAAATCAAAGATTTGTTGGAGTGGGTTGGGGACTTGGCGGGGACCCCGACGCCCGCAATGACGGCTTGGGTTTTGGTACTGTCTTTACTATAGAATGAATTTGTGTGCGGGAATTCTTATTATTTGCCGGCGCAAAT
>Ga0123353_10005980_pt1 | contig 16106 bp, 17 predicted proteins | sample TergutLab28metaG_3_FD_92763 | JGI IMG/M metagenome (GOLD analysis project Ga0123353, IMG submission 92763) | Labiotermes labralis P3 segment gut microbial communities from Petit-Saut dam, French Guiana - Lab288 P3 | ecosystem: Host-associated > Arthropoda: Insects > Digestive system > Gut ... | reverse complement strand
GGCAGCGACCACCAGCACCGCCAGCAGGCCCAGATAGACCGGGCGGCGTTTGCGGTCGGCGATGAGGACGAACACCAGGCACATAAACAGCTCCACCGTGCCGAAGACGAGGCCGCCCCGGGAGCCGGAAAGCAGCAGCCCCAGGTACATCAGCAGCCCCGCCAGCAGCCAGGGAGGCCGCCGGAAGGCTTTGTAAAACGGAAAGGGCAGTGCCAGCATGAGGAAGGTGGATACGTTGTTGCGCCACTGGAAGTTCAAGATGGCGGGTTTCTCTATCAATTGCGGCAGGTGCGAAAGGTAGTGGTGGAAGATCATGAAGCAGGCGAAGAGCCCCAGCATGACCATCAGGTTGGAGACAAACTCCGGCAGTGCGCCGTCTTTGTCTTCCTCCACCTCGCTGCTGAACCAGATATAGACTATCAGCATGCCGAAGCCCAGCGCCCCCACGTGGTACAGCGCTCCCCCCGCGAAATACTCCGCGGCGGAAATGGAGCCCAGTCCTCCGGCGGTCAGCGCGGCGGAGACCGCCAGGATCGCCCAGAACGCCTTGCCCCTTTTGAAGGGCTTGCGATAGAGCCAGATATGCACCGCCACCGCCGCCGCCGGGATGAAGACCAGCCACCACAGGGGGGCGAATTGCGTATAAAGGGAGTCGCTGCTGCCGCCGAAAGCCGCGTTGTCGCTGCTTTTGATCATAAACAGGCTGGTGAGCAGCAGGGGCACCGCCAGAGCCAGCAGGTTGTCGCATAGGACGAGGAACGCGCAGCCCAGCGCCAGGAAGACCAGCATGCCGACGATTTCGGCGCGGCAGAGGACCGCCGCCGCCGCGAGGGCGAATTGCAGCGCCATGCCGCCGGGCGAAACGGCAAACCGCCGCAGCCACAGCACCGCGGCGTTTCCTGCCAGCCGGTCCATGCAATCCCTCCATCCGCTCCTTATTGCCATTCCGCCTGCGCAATGGCTATATTATATAATAGGCCGCCGAAAATTGCAAGAGGAATTCTTCGCGGTACAAAAAAGGCCCCCTCTTCAGAAGGGGGCCCGGTTCCTCCTGCGCCTAATATCCCGCGCTGTATTGCGAATAGCTCAACACAAAAGCATCGCACATCCTCTGTGCGGCCTTCAGGCCGGCGTTGATCCCCAGCTTGCGCTCCTGCTTCGGGTATTGCCCCCGCAGCTCCTCCAGATATGCCTCGTAATCCTCGGCTACATGCTTATCCGCCATTTCGCTTTTCCACACGAAATCCTCCTCGTTCTTGCTGACGAGGTAGGCGATTGTGATGCCATACTCGGACTCGATGATTTCGTAGTCCCCGGTTTTGCGGCCGGCGGCGAACAGCCACTGGTCAACGGCGGCGTCCTGTGCGTCGCCGGGCTTGGCGGCCTTGGAAAGGCCCAGATCAGGTTCCTCGGCATTGGGGTCGCCCGCGGCGACGGCGAAGCTCATGACCAGGGAGGCAAAGGCCTCCCGTGTGGCGCCCATATTCTTCCATTCGGCTAGAAGCTCTTCGGCCGATTCCCGGGCCTCCTCTATGGCATAGTCGATCTCTTCCTCGCCGGCATACTCATCCACATCGAGAGGCAGGCTGAGGGTGTAGAAATCCACCGTGACGGGGGCATAGGGCGCACGGGTGACATATACGGCGAAGAAGGAGGAGCCGGTCTCGATCACGTCGCGGTCCCCGGCCTTGCGGGCAGTGTCGAAAGCCCAGTCGGCCATATCCTCGCTCTGGTAGCGGGTACTCAAATCCGCTTTTCTCAGGCGGGCTTCCAGGGTATTTGCATCTGCCGTATCGGTGTGGTCATGGGCCTCTTCGGCCTCCTCTTCCTCCTCCCCGGCCTCTTCGTCCGCGTGCTCCGCATGGAGAAGAGCGGCCGCGGCGGCGATGAACGCCTCCTCGGTCCCGGCGGCCGCGAGGAATTCCTCGGCCTCCTTCTTCTTTTCGGCGTCGTCGGCCGCCTGCCGGGCGGCAAGGGCCTCCTCGCTTTCGCCCTCCTTGGGCTCCAGTATTTTCTTGCTGAAGGCCTGGATGCGCAGATCCACCAGGTCGTAAGCGCCGGGGTCCTCGTCGTATTCCTTCTGGAGCATCGCTTCGGTGTAGTTCCCCCGCAGCTCCTCCTGCTTCTGCTCCTGGAAGGCGCTTGTAACCATATCGCGCTCATATTGCCGGCGGTAGAAGCGTTCGGTGATGCCGGGGGTATAGTTCATGCGCAGCATGGCCGAAACCGACACCGCATATTTCCGCGCGTCTTCGCGCAGTTGCTCCATGCCCTCGTCGATTTCCTTTTGATCCTTCTCGCTCACGGTGAAGCCGGCCTTGAGCGCTTCGGCATAGAGCGCCCGCCCGGTTTGCAGGGCATTGCTGGCATACCAACAGAGATAATCGTCCCAGTTGCGTATGGATGCGTCCATTTTTTCCCGTTCGGGTATCGCCGTACCGAAGGCGCTCTCGGGGATGGCCTGCCCGAAGGGAGATCGGGAGATATCCAGGCCGAACAGACTGCCCAATCCATATTGGGCGTATTGCGCCGCCGTGTTGGCGAGGCGCATGTATTCGCCGTAGAAATAAAAAGCCCACTCCGGCTCATACACCGTCATGCCCTCCACCGTGAGCGCGGGGTAAAACCGGCCGGGAATTCCGTAGCTGACGGCATAGATGCTGCCGATGCCCAGCACGATGGCCGCGCTGACGACGATGGCCGCGGCCTTGAACCAAACCGGGGAAAGCTCCCGCTTGGAGGATTTTTTTACACGCTTTTTGGTTTCCTGCTGCTTCCATTTTTTGCGTTCGGCCTCAAATTTGTCGCGCTCCTTCTGGCGCCTCTTTTCGTATTTCTCCAATTCCTTGTCCGCCATAGCTCCAATTCCTTTCCTGCAAAAAACTCATACAAATCATTGTACACGATTCCGCCGCGCATTACAAGAGGGAAGCGCGCATATTTTCATAAAATTCATAAAATAATGGCGCCAGGAAAACATTCCCCCAAAAAAGCGACCCGGCTGACAGTTATCTCCAGCCCGTTCAGGTGCTCCAGCGCCCCCGCCGGGCCTTGGAACGCGAAGACGAGCTTATAGGCGCACAGGCACTGCCGCCTTTGCCCGCGCGAAACGTCGGCTTGGTACTGCACCCTGGGGGCATACTTCCCGTCGCCAGCCAGGGCATAGCCGGCGGCCGCCATCTGCGCCCGGATCTGGTGTGTGCGCCCGGTGAGCAGCTCAATTTCCAGCAGGGAGAGACCGCTTCGCGTCTCCAGCACCCGGTATTTCGTCAGGATCTCCTTCGCGCCGGGCCGGGGCTTTTCAAAAACACGCGCCAGGGCTTTGCCCTCGTCTTTGACAAGCCAGCCGCGCAGCAGCAGCCAGCCGTCCGGCTGCGCTTCCCCTGCCACAGGTACGCCATGCACCGCGCACAGATAAAACTTGCGCAGCTCGCGCCGCTTCATCTTCTCGTTCAGAACGCGCAGGGCGGCGGCGGTTTTCGCGGCGATCACGATGCCCCCGGTGTTGCGGTCGATGCGGTTGACCAGGGCGGGTGTAAAGATATCCGCCTGTTCCGGCCGGTACTCCCCTTTTTCATAGAGATACCGCCGCACCCTGCCCAGGAGGGTATCCACATACTCGCCCTCGTGCGGGTGCGAAAGCAGGCCAGCGGGCTTGTCCAGCAGCAGCACGTGGTCGTCCTCGAAAAGAACTGAAAGTTCCCTGTCCGCCCCCAGGAAGTCGTACTGCCAGGGCGGGGCATCCGGAGGCATGAAGAATTCGTCCGCCAGCCAGCACTCGACCTCGTCGCCCGCCTGCAGGCGGGCGCTGCCTTGGGCGCGCCCGCCGTTTACTTTAATGTGCTTCGTGCGCAGGGCCTTATAGAGCAGCGCGGGGGGCAAGTTCGGCGCGGCGCGGCGCAGGAATTTATCCAGGCGCAGGCCCTCGTCGGCAGGAGCGGCGGTGAAACGGGTCATGGGAGATCCTCTTGGAGTAAAGTGATGCGTTCAACCGCGAATGTGAAAACGGATGTGGCTGTTGTGAGCGCCAGGTCGGTATCCTGCTCCACGATTTCGATCGGACTTGGATAGCGGGCATAAATCACAAACAATGTCAGCTTGCCGCAATCTGCCGCTATGTCGCCGAACGCCACGTCCAGGATGGCGCACTGCTCGCACAGCACACCCAGGTCATGCGTTTTCTGGATTTCGATGTCCTTCGCGACAAGATAGGCCTTCAGAACCTTTTCAACCGCTTGCTGGCAGTGGTAACAGATGATTTCAAGAGGCCTCGGATGCCTGTGGTCGTAAAGAAACTGCGCGTTTTCCAAATCCAGCCTTGCGAAACGCAGCCACTGCGCTACGTTGTCAGCTTCGTTCATACAGCACAATCCCTTCCCGGTCAATTTTTCGTTCCAAGGTGTTTAGTCGTTTGCGGTCGTTAAAGGTGGTGCGTGTACCGGCAAGCACATCCACCGGTCTTCTTTGCCTGATGCCAGCGAAAGCGCCATAGATTTGCTGAATAGCCTCCAGGGGACGCATTTCATTGTCTGGCAGGACGACGTAGAGGTCATAATCGCTGTCCTTATGCGGCGTCCCATAGGCATGAGAACCGAACAGCATGATTTTCTCTGTTGGGACAGTCTGGCGTATCGTATTTACAAGGCGCAGCATATCATCTTCCATAGTAAATTGCTAATCCTCCTGTTCTGGCTTTATCTTCCGGTCCCTGTGCACCAGCGGCAAATCGCTTGCAAGGCTCCACCGCGCGTCCTCCCTCTCGGGCAAGGCGAACCATAGCAGCATAATCAGCACGGACGTAATGAACGTGGTCATCACACCGCCCTCCGCGCCGAAGCCGCCGCCTGTGATCAGCGCCGGGCCCGTGAAATAGGTTTCCGCCACCGAGGGGGTTTCCAGGCCGCTGACCTGCATGCCCCAGACATTGCCCTGGAAGAAATTCCACGCGAGATGGAAGCCGATGGGCAGCCAGAGCTGGCCCGTGCGGATGAACATAACGGCGAAGGCCAGGCCGATCAGGAAGAGGTTCAGCGCGGGCAGCCAGCCGAAGCCGGGGTTGGCGGCGTGCAGGAAGGCGAAAATCGCGGCGGGCACGAGCAGGATGACCGCCCTGCTGCGGGTGGTTTTCAGCACAGTCATCAGCAGGCCCCGGCTGAACAGCTCCTCGCTGACGGCCACGCCGGCGAACAGCACCAGCCATGACCAGAACAGCGGGTCCGCCAGGGCTTCGAAGCGCGCGCCGATGGCCTGCCCGTTGCCGGTGAGCAGCAAAAGTCCTACCACGGCGCTGATGGCGGCGGCCCCAAGCCCGCAGCCGGCCAGGAAATCCTTCATGGCATAGGGAGAGCGCGGCCCGGTGAGGCCCATGTGCGCCGCGGGCCGCCGATAGAGCAGACGGAACAACAGCAGCGCCGCGGCGACGGTAAGCAGAATGGCGGCGCCCTGCCCCAGCAGCTGTATGCCGGGACGCTCCAGAAACGCCAGCACCGCCTCCTCTGTCGCGCCGCCTTCTGCGGTAAAGAGGTAGAACGGCGCGAAGACGCCCAGGGCGATCCCCGCGGCCAGCTGGGCGGCATAGAGCGCGATCAGGGCCAGCGCCGCAGCCCAGCCGCCCCGCAGCTCCCCGAATTGGTTTATGAACAGCTTCACAGATAGCCCTCCATATCCTCGGGTCATACCCCGAATAATTCCCGTCCGTTTTTGTTGCAGATGTCAATCAGCCCCTGTGTGTCCATCCCCCGGGCTTCGGCGATTTTTTCCGCCGTATAGGCTATGTGCCAGCTTTCGCAGCGCCGCCCGCGCAGGGGCTCGGGGGCCATGTAGGGCGCGTCAGTCTCCAGCAGCAGGCGCTCAAGGGGGTTTTGCGCGGCGACTTCCAAGGGCCTGCGCGCATTTTTGAAGGTCACGGCCCCGCCCAGGCCGATATGCAATCCCAGCGCCAGGATTTCCCGGGAAAACTCCACGCTGCCCGAAAAGCAGTGCATTACGCCCTGCAGCCTGAACCCCCGCAGAATGCGCAGCGTATCCTCGTGGGCCTCACGGTCATGTATAATCACCGGCATGTCCAGTTCCTGGGCCAGCTCCAGCTGGTGGCGGAAGCAGTCCCGCTGGGTTTCCCGGGGCGAAAAATCGTAGTGGTAGTCCAGGCCGATCTCGCCCAGAGCTACACAGCGCGGGTCCTGCAAAAGCTTTCGCAATTCCCCTGTATCCTGTACCCTGAACCCCGACGCCTCATGGGGGTGCGTGCCGCAGGCGGCATAGATATAGGGGTATTCCTTCGCCAGGGCGAGAGCGCGGCGGCTGTCGGGGATATCGCTGCCGCAGGTGAACGCAATGGCGACGCCCTGCCCCGGCAGGGCTTCCAGCAGGGCTTCCCGGTCGGGGCCGAAGCGGCGGTCGGTGTAGTGGGCGTGGGTGTCGAAGATGTTATTCATAATGTGTCCACATTCTAACAACATGCACGATACCTTGATAGAGATTCCCCTCAGGATCTTTCTCCAGCTCCAAATTCGGCTCCACTTGATAAACAAGACGATGCTGCAAGGTTATCCTGCGGGAATAGGTGCTTTTCTTGTTTGTGAGCTTTTCATAGGAAGGAGGAGTCTGAAACGGATTATCACGCAGTATCTGAAGCAGAAATACAGCCTTCGGTTTGACCCCATTGCGCTCCAAAACGCTTGCGTCTTTTGCCGCTTGCCGGGATAGCTCCAACCTATACATCCGGCCATACCTCTTCCAGGGGGATTCGCTCCGAACGAGGCGCGGCAATGGCGGTATCAATCGACTCCATCATCCCCGGAATGGACGCAAGATAGGTGCTGTCATCCATTTCGTAGATTCTTCTGTACTTCTCAAACAGAATGAAGTCGTAGACCCTTTCTACCAGCGCCTCATCCATGGTGTCCAGTTCCGATTTCGCGGCTTCGCGTGTGCTCATCGTTTTTCTCCTTTCCCTCCCTACAAAATAATCTCCCCATCCAGCCGCTTGAACAGCGGCACGGGCGTTTCCGTCACCCTGTCGTCGGGTTCCAGCCCGCCGAAGGCGCCCAGGGTATCCCAGATGCCAGCCAGGGTTTCCTCCGGGTCGGTATCGGGCTGCAGCTGGCGCAGGATACTCCGCGCGCAATCAGGCATTGCCGGGGCGAACAGAGCCGCCAAAAAGCGAATGCACTGCAGCAGGTGATAGATCACCGTGCCGAGGTACTTGCGCTGCGATTCGTCCTTAGCAAGTGCCCAGGGGGAGGTTTCGTCGATATACTTGTTCGAGCGCTTGGCCAGGGCCAGCACGGCATCCATGGCGTCGGCGATGCGGCACTCCTCCAGGGCGGCAGTGTATTCTTTTACGGTGTTCAGGGCGAAGGCTTCCAGCGAAAGCTCGATCTGTGTGGGTTCGCCCGGGACGGGCACGGATCCGGCGAAATATTTATTGGCCATGGCCAGGGTGCGGTTGACCAGGTTGCCCAGGATGTTGGCCAGATCCGCGTTGTAGCGTTCCAGCACTGCTTCCATGGTGATAGAGCCGTCCACCGCTTGGGGCATTTCGGCCAGCACGTAATACCGCGCCGCATCGGCACCGAAGACCCGTGCCAGCTCGTCGGCGTACACCACGTTGCCCCGGGATTTGCTCATCTTGTCGTTCCCATAGAGCCACCACGGATGGGCCAGCACCCGCTTCGGGAGCGGCTCGCCCAGGGCGTGGAGCATGATCGGCCAGATGATCACGTGGAAGCGGCAGACATCCTTGCCGACGACATGCAGATCCGCAGGCCAATATTTGCGGTATTTATCGCTGTTCTCCCCCGCGTCATAGCCCAGGGCCGTGATATAGTTTGAAAGGGCATCGACCCAGACATAGAGCACGTGCTTCGGATCGAAGGGCACCGGCACGCCCCATTTGAAGGCGCTGCGCGTGACGCAGAGGTCCTGCAGGCCCGGCTTGAGGAAGGTGTTGAGCATCTCGTTTTTGCGGCTGAGGGGCACGATGAAGTCCGGATGGTCCTCATAGTATTGCTCCAGCCAGCCTTGGTATTTGCTCAGGCGCAGATAATAGCACTCCTCCTTGGCCGGCGCGGCTTCGCGCCCGCAGTCGGGGCACTTGCCGTCCACGAGCTGCGAGGAGGTCCAGAAGGATTCGCAGGGGGTGCAGTAAAGACCCTCGTATTCGCCTTTATAGACGTCCCCCTGGTCATAGAGCTTTTGGAATGCCGCGGCCACGGCGGCTTCATGGTAATCGTCGGTGGTGCGGATGAACTGGTCGTAGCTGATGTTCAGGGCATCAATGACCTCCCGCATTTTCCCGGTGACGCGGTCAACGTATTCCTGGGGGGAGATCCCCTCCAGGGCGGCAAGGCTCTCCACCTTTTGGCCGTGCTCGTCCGCCCCCGTGAGGAACCAGACATCATAGCCGCGCATTCGCCGCCAGCGCGCGAGCATATCGACAACCACGTGGTCGTGGAGGTTGCCGATGTGCGGCTTGCCGGACGCATAGGGGATGGCGGTTGTGATGTAATACTTGGGCTTCATGGGGTTTCTCCTTTGGTGATTTGTTCGGATTGGTTAGGCGGCCTTATTACTTGCGTTTTCCATAATCACTGCCTCCTATCCCTATTATACACGCATCTGCGCAAAACTGCAAGCATTAATTGTACCCGGCGAAAATCACTCGCCGGGTACCCAAGCTTTATATGCCGCAGCTCTATGCGTCTGCCATGAGCGCCCTGTTCACCCTCTCCCGCACCCCCAGCAGCCACGCCGCGCCGCGGGGATACTCCGAGAAGCTGATCGGCGTATCCAGGCCCTCCTCCACCAGGGCAAGGGCGGCATCATAGCCGATCGTTTCCTCCAGCAACTGCAGCGCACGCATGTCCTGCAAAGCCTCGTGGAAGACCTTCAGCCGCAGGGAGCACAGCGGCGCGCCGTCCTCGCCCGGGTAGACCACGTAGGCGTCCCCCGAGGGGAAGGCCCCGCCCGCGTCGGAGCACTCGAAGGGATTGATGGGATGCAGGGAAAACTGGCTGTTCCAGAAGTTGTATCCCCATTGCAAAAAGCCGGCGCAGCGGAACTTCCACAGCTGGATGCCCAGCACCCGGCTGCGGTGGGAGGGCATGGCAAAAAAGCGGTTCGCCACGCCGCCCTTGTGCTGACCGCAGCAGTAGTAGGTCCACAGCTCCGGCACCCGGCCGATGAAGGGCTCTATGTGGTTGTTGGCGGGGATAGGCCGTTCGATGAGGCCCTGCTGATAAAACTCAAAGTCGGACAGCGCGTCGATCATGGGCAGGCCGGGGAAGATCTCTTTGATCAGCGCCGCGCGGCGGGCATAGGTCTCGATATCCTTCATGCCGGGCTCGTCGGATACGTGAACATAACAGCGCTCCTTTACGCCCTGTTCCTCCAAAAACGGCAGCAGCGCCGCCGCGAACCGCGTGAGGAAATCCGTATATTCCGCGCTGCCGGCGTCGGTCTCCCAGCCAAAGAGAAGCCGGTATTCGCCGTCCACCGTGGCCATAACCTTTGGCGCGCACAGGGCCCCCCATTGGGTAAAGAGGTGCGACAGCTCGAAAGCCTTGATGCCGCAGGCCCGGCACAGCGTGAACCACCGCCCCAGCAAGCTAAAATCAAAACTATAACGTCCGTCCGCGAGGGATACCCCCACCAGCTGGGTGGTCAGGCGTTCCCCGCCGGGCATGGTATCCAGGGGCGGGGTAAACAGCGGCGTGAGCAGGAAGTTGATCCCGTGCGCCGCTGCGCAGCGGATGTAATTTTGCAGGATGGGCCAGTATGCTTCGCTGAACGGCTCCACGCCGTGGGCCTGGGCGATGCAGTCGCAGTGGAACCAGTTGGTGCACAGCAGGCTCTGTTCGGGCAGCCGCTGCGGGATCTGCGTGAGATGAAACGATACGCTTTGCCCGTTCAGGGCAACGGTAATGTCCATACCGCCTATCGTTTCTTCGCAGCGAAGCGACATCCATAGGCTGTGCCACTCCCCCGCTCTGATTTGTTTCGATCCTGTGACAGGACGCAGCAGATCAGGGTACGGCCCCGGCGTTTTGCGCAGGTAATCGTCGTCGCTGTCCTTGTAGCAGGGCAGGCCGCTGGGGATTTCCTCCACCCAATAGAGCTTGCAACGCGCCGCGCCGTTGCCCGAGAGCAGCGGTGTCACTTCGGTGTCCTCATCGCCGCGGAAGGCAACCTGGAAGGACACCTCCTCGCCGATGAGCATGGCGCAGCCGGTGAATTCTTCGCCCTGCGGGGCTTCGTCGTGGAAGACTTTTTCCAGGGAACTGAGGGGGATTAGGGTGAGCATGGTACATCTCCTTTTTCTTCTTTGATCATCGGCACAGCAACTTCTATCGGTATTCTAAACCCATCGAATTCGATGGGTTTCATGCTAATCCGCAACTAAAACGCAGCAAAGCGTCTTGTCGCTCCGCGAAAACCACCCGCCTCTGCGGAGGCACCCCTCTACGGAGGGGAATTGGGGCTTGCGCATAACAGGATTTCCGAATCCCCTGCTTTCACTCCCGCCTGCAAATAAAGAATAGCCGTTGGGCGTCCGCTTCCGGCGGCAATTGCGTCAATTCGCCGTAGATATGCTCCACCGCGAAGCCCGCCTTTTGCAGCCAGCGCGTCAGCTCCTCCGGTGTATAGGCGCGCTCGGCGAACTGCTCGCGGCTGCGTGCATACAGCCCGCCTTCTTCCCGGGCAAAAATATCCAGGGTGATGTCCGTGGTACGATCCCCGGACCGCCATTGGTTCTGCCAGACGCAATAGGCGCTGTCACTTTCGTAGAGAAAGGTGCTGTCCGACAGGATATGTTCATGCTTATACAGGGTGTTTACGTCGAAGATGAAGGGCGCGCCGGGCTCGAGAAACAGGTGCAGCCGCCGGAAGAACCGCCGCACCTCCCGAGGCTCGGTCAGGTGGTTCAGGCTGTCTGTCAGGCATGCGGCGGCCTGTGCCGTGCCGTAGAGGTCGAGCTCCTCCAGACGCTGGCACAGCAACAGGGGTACCTGCGGTACGGCTCCGTCGCTTTGCTGTGCCCTGTGCGAGTTTCGTTCGTGCGCAACGGCGAGCATATCCGGGCTGGCGTCCACGCCTATGACATCCCAGCCCCGCTCCAGCAGGGCATAGGTATAGATTCCCGTGCCGCAGGCCAGGTCCAGAACTAAAGCGCCCGGCGCCGCGCCGGCATGACAAAGAAGCGCACAGAGGTACTCCGTGCGCCTTTTGTAGTCCATGTTTTGCGTGAATCCGTCGTAGTGACGCGCCAGAGCGGCGTAACCGCCGCCGGCTTCCCCAGGGGCTGGGGTGGGTATCATTCGCCTGCCACTTCCCCTTCTTCAGAATCGTCGCCGTCGCCGCTCTGGTCCCAGCGCCTGGGCAGGCGGGCGAACACCTTCTGAAAGCTGTCGTTGCCATAAATCAGCGAGCGGTTCACGCGGCTGATGGTGGCCGTGCTGGCCCCCGTCTCCTTCACGATCTCACTGTAAACCCGCTTTTCGCTGAGCATTTTCGCAACCACGATCCGCTGCGAAATGGCCTTGAGCTCCTGCACCGTGCAAAGGTCCTCGAAGAAATCGAAGCACTCCTCCATGCTCTCCAGCGAAAGCACGGCCCGGAACAGGAACTCCACGCTGGAGCTTCTGATGTTGTCGTTCAATTAAGGTCTCCTCCTCATAAAATTTTGACTTCCTTCTGACGATACCCCTATCGCCATAGAGCTGCGCCCTACAAACGCATTATAAGGGATTTTCGCGGTTTAGTCAAGAGGAAATGGTTAGGAGGAACCCGAAATCCGGTGATTCTTTTGCGGGATTTCAAATTTTTCCGCTGTAAATCGCTGGGAATTCCAGGAGACGGAAAACTAAAATATCTCCATGTGTTGCGCTAAAACGATTCCCGCGCCGCAAAGCGCCTCTTCGGCCCGGGCGCAGTCGTCCACACGCAGCAGCAGGACGGCCCGGCCTGTGCCAGCGAGGGCAAACGCGTAGCTGTACTCCACGTTGACGCCCGCGTCGCGCAGCGCCCGAAAGGGCTCCACCGAAGCGCCGGGGCTATCGGAGATCAGCACGCCCAGCACCTCGGTTTTCCTGGCGGCATAGCCGCTGTCCTTCAGCAGCGCCTCCACTTGGCCGGGTTCGTGCACGATGGCGCGCAGGATGCCGTAGTCCGCGGTTTCCGCCACGGAATAGGCCCGCAGGTTGACGCCGTGCCCGCCCAGCAGCTCCAGGACCTTCACCAGGCTGCCGGGGCGGTTCTCGAGGAATACGGAAATTTGTTGTATGGACATGGGGCACCTCCTAAAATTCTCTCTTATCGATCACGCGCACGGCCTTGCCCTCGCTGCGGGGCAGCGAACGCGGCCCTACCAGCCTGATGCCCGCCGCAACCCCCAGGGCGGAGAGCATGGCCTCGCGCAGCCGCCGCTCCTGCGCCTCGATCTGGCGGATGGAATCCGAAAACGCGGCGTCGGAAAGCTCCACCATGACAGTCATCGTGTCCAGGTTGTTCATGCGCTCCACCGCGATCTGGTAGTTCGGCTCGAAGCCCTGCTCCAGGATGACATGCTCCACCTGGGAGGGGAAGACGTTGACGCCCCGGATGATCAGCATGTCGTCGCTGCGGCCCTTCGGCTTCATCATGCGCACGAGAGTGCGGCCGCAGGCGCAGGTTTCACGCACCAGAGCGGAGATATCCCGGGTGCGGTAGCGCAGCAGGGGCAGGGCCTCCTTGCCGATACATGTGAATACCAGCTCGCCGTATTCGCCGTCTGGCAATGGCTCCAGGGTATCCGGGCCGATGATTTCCGGATAGAAGTAGTCCTCGCAGACATGCAGGCCCCGGAGAGCGGCGCATTCGTAGCTGACTCCCGGCCCCGCGACCTCCGAAAGGCCATAGATGTCGTAGGCCTTGATGTCCAGCAGGCGCTCGATTTCCGCGCGCATCCTGTCGGTCCAGGGCTCCGCGCCGAAGATGCCGCCGCGCAGGGGCAGCGTCTTGGGATCGACGCCCATCTCCACTAGGGTTTCGCCGATGTACATGGCGTAGCTGGGCGTGCAGCATAAATAGTTTGAACCGAAATCCTGCAAAATCTGCACCTGGCGCTTCGTGTTGCCGGAGGAGGCCGGGATGACCGTGGCCCCCAGCAGCTCCGCGCCGTAGTGCAGCCCCAGGCCGCCCGTGAACAGGCCGTAGCCATAGCTGACGTGGATGAAGTCCTCCCTCGTGACGCCGGCAGCCACAAGTGCCCTGGCGGCCCCTTCTGACCAGCGCCGGATGTCCTCCCTGGTGTAGCCCACGACGGTCTGCTTGCCCGTGGTGCCCGAGGAGGCGTGGATGCGCACGAGCTTTTCCCTCGGCACGGCGAACAGCCCGTAGGGGTAGTTGTCGCGCAGGTCCTGCTTGGTGGTGAAGGGCAGTTTATGCAGGTCGTCGATGCCTTGAATATCCTCTGGCAACAGGCCCAGCTCGTCGAATTTGGCCCTGTAGAACGGCACGTTCTCGCAGCAATTGCGCACCATCTCGCGCAGCCGCGCGCTCTGGATAGAACGCAGGGCATCCCGTGAGGCGGTTTCGATCTCGGGCTGGTAATAGGTTTCGTTAAGCATAGCTTATATTCCTTTCTTGTCATGAATGGGCCGCGCGCTTGTGTCGCGCATAAATGCCCGGGACAGCAGACTGCCCATGATACCGAACCTGCTTTCTACCCCACCCCTCTGCCCTTTGGGCATCTCCCCCAAAGGGGCGATTCTGACGGCAACCGCAAGAATGGCCGAAGGCCAGAGAGGGAAAACAAAAAACCCGCAGCGGCTTAGCTGCGGGCTGGAAATCCTTACAATCCCCCTTGCAGCATTACCGCGCCAAGCAAGGCGTTGCAAAAACAACGCCCTGCCCGAAAAAGCGGGCAAAGCCGGTAAAGCCGCCAAAGCGGCTTATGCGGAACGCTGCGGGATGCGTAATCATGGTGGTACCTCGAAAATTACTTTAGTATAGTATATACGGGAAGGGCGGGTTTGTCAAGGGGTTTTCAAATAAAAAAACCCGCAGCACTTTTTGCCGCGGGGCTGCGTAGATACAGGTTGCCTCAGAGTGATTACCACTTGGGTATGATGGTGATTTCGATGATAATGTTGCTCAGCCAGCCAAAGAGCACATAGTAGATGATCTTCAGGATCCAGTCGTTCCATTTCGCAAGGGCTTTGAACATATCGCCGAAATCGCCCTTCTCCAAACGGATTTTCCACCCCTGAAAACCGGTGGGGGGATCTTCGTCTTCGGGTTCTTCTTCCTCTTCGGCGCAGCACTCGCAGGTGCACACCTCTTCCGTGCATTCGCAGGTCTCCTCCACGCACTCGGCGCATGCGCAGGGGGCTTCCCATTCCGCAAACGCGGAAATAGCGCCGAAGCTCAGGAGCATCGCCAGGGCCAGAATCGCGCTCAACAATTTCTTCATGATCATTCTCCTTCACGATTATTTTTTACCCAGAGTAGATGGGCACTTAAGTATAACACGTATACTGCTGATTTGTCAATTAAAACTTCCTAAAATACTCTAAAAATTTTGCATAATATTTCTATAGGCAAATTTTCCCGGCAACCCAATCAACAATACCGAGCATCGCCTGCTCATAGTCACCATCAATCAGGAAACCCTGCGCGCCCTGCGCCAGGCATCGCGCCCGCAGGGCTTCGCTTTCGTCGGCGAGCTCTCCGGGATTCGGATGATCCTCCTCCCGCCGCTCTATCACGCTTTCGTACGCGGTGATGCTGTCGTAGTTTGTCTCGATATACCGCCGTGAAAAGGCCATCCAAAAGGCGAGCACATACCCGGCATACCCCGGCTCAAATTCCGCAATCTGTTCCGGGCTGTGGTAGCAGCCCTCGATAATCAGATTTTGGCCGTTTTCGATGGCGGTCATAGCCATGGCCTTGACCACCGGCCAAAGCTTCGCGCTGATATTCTCCTGGCTGCCCTCCGGGTGAAACCCGCAATCCGGCCAGCCCCGGAACAGACCCATTTTTAGATGGTCCTCCGAGAGGTAAGGTATCCAGAATCTTTCCATCAGCCGCTGTGCGAGAGCAGTTTTGCCGGTGTGGCTCGGCGCGCCGATGAAAATGATCACGCCTCCCACCCCAGCGCGAACGCCTTCAGGTTCATCTCCACGAACTGCGGCTTTACTTCCGTGCGTATGGCCTCCTGCCAGGTATCCACGGGGATCCCCAGCTGCCTTGCCAGCGCGCCCAGGAGCACCACGTTCACGGCCCTGGCACTGCCGGCCTCCTGGGCCAGGGCCAGGGCGTCGATGGCCTGCACATCGTAGGCCGCCAGGGCCTCGAGGATGCCTTCGGGGTACTGCGCCGCGCCCGTGATCACCGGCATGGGGTCGATGCGCTGGTCGTTGACGATCATTTTGCCGCCGGGCTTAAGATACGGCAGCCAGCGCGCGGCCTCCAGGCACTCGAAGGCGAGGATCACGTCGGCCTCGCCCATATCGACGATGGGCGAGTGGATTGCTTCGCCGTACTTCACATAGGTGACCACGGAGCCGCCGCGCTGGCTCATGCCGTGCACCTCGGATACTTTCACGTCATAGCCCTGCGACAGCACCGCCGCGCCCAGGAGCCGGCTGGCGAGGAGGGTCCCCTGCCCGCCCACACCCACAATCATGATGGAAATATTTTTCATTCCGCAGTACCTCCTCCTATAGCATTGACCTTGCACATCTGCGTGCACACCCCGCAGCCCACGCATTGGGTGGGGTTGATCGCCGCCTTTTTGTCTTCTATGCTGATGGCCGGGCAGCCGATGCGCATGCACTGCCTGCACCCGATGCATTTTTTTTCGTCCACACGCAGCGCGGGCTTCGCCTTCACGGATTTGAGCAGCGCGCAGGGGCGGCGGGTGATCACCACGGCGGGGCCGTCGGATTCCAGAGCCTCCCGGATGGCCGTCTCTGTCGCGGCCAAATCGTTGGGGTCCACCACGGCGACGCTGGGGATGCCCACGGCCCTGCACAGGGCCTCCAGATCCACGGCAGCGGTGGGGTCGCCCTTGAGGGTGATCCCCGTGGCGGGGTTCTGCTGATGCCCCGTCATGCCGGTGATGC
>Ga0123353_10005977_pt1 | contig 16109 bp, 21 predicted proteins | sample TergutLab28metaG_3_FD_92763 | JGI IMG/M metagenome (GOLD analysis project Ga0123353, IMG submission 92763) | Labiotermes labralis P3 segment gut microbial communities from Petit-Saut dam, French Guiana - Lab288 P3 | ecosystem: Host-associated > Arthropoda: Insects > Digestive system > Gut ... | reverse complement strand
TTGGTCTTTCCCAGGGGTAAAACATCTGGGGCATGATGCTGACCGCCCTCTTCCTTCTAGCACTGACGTTGTGAATAGGATGGAGTTATACCACCACCTCACCTCTGTGTCGCCATAGGCATGACATGGCATGGGGTGATCTTCCCTTTTGCCTTTGCAAGTGCCTTGATTTCAATCTTATTAATTTCATCTTTCAGATATTCTCTGTTTCTGTGCCCAAATGTCTCCTAGTTTCACGTAGCATTTATAAGGTCCCCTTTCATTTGGCATGGATTCTGTAACCATTGCAGTTTAACTAGTTTTATCTAATAATTTTGAGCTGTCTTTGTCAGTCATTGCTTTATGCTGCTGTAATTCAGTAAATGATGTGGAGTATTGTTCTGTGAGGATGTTGTATTTGGTCTAATGCTTTTCAAAGTGCAATGGATGGCACATTATTTTGCAAATTTGCCAACAGTACATCTTTATCTTCCACATAATTAGCTTTTTTGGATCAGATTTCTCTGTATCATACTTTTGCATTGCTCATTTTCTTAGTGGTAGTTTCTCAAAATCTTTTCAGCTACCAGGTATTGGTCATTATTGCAGTTCACTGTGGGTATTTATATTTATAGACATTTCTTCTCATTTTAGTTTTTCCTTCCTGAGAAGGAAGTAAGCTTGTGACATTCACCAGGCTTTTGTGTGTATATGTATGTGCGTGCATGTGTGATACCTTTCTGCTTTCATGAAGTGTGCTAAGAACACTGTGCCAGTGGAGGTCACCTCCAACCACGTACATTCAACTTCATTGCAAGCTTTGTCACATTGTTTCATTGGAACATGGGTGTCACCCTGGCCAAGCACCATGTTTTGTCAATATTAATACCATTATCACTGAGCTGAAATATGACTTTGTAATGCTGTATGACTTTAAATCCCCTGTTTCAGTATGATAAACTGTTACCATTAAATTCATATAGTGTAGTTTTAATATTAAAATGTGTTCTGATTTTCAGGAACTGATGAAAATGATGGGACTGAAGTCATGGATGCTTTGGTGTGGGTGGATGGTTAATGAAATGATGGTGAACGTTGTGTCAGTCACTGTAATAGTAATCTTACTGAAAGTTCCATCTAATGGAGTTTCTGTGCTCCACTATTCTAACAGCTTCTTAGTGTGGGTTTTTCTTATCTGCTACTGCGCAGCTGGCATAACCTTCTGTTTTGCTTTAAGCTCATTCTTCTCTCGACGTAAGTAAATACTGGCTGTCAGTTTTTATTTTTGTTCCTCTTCATGGGAAAGATTGCAAAATTGTTTTTATATATATATATATATATAATTTAAAACTATTTTGACAACATAATTTAATGGAATAATTTGCTAGAAAAGAAAAGTACATGCCATAAAGGTAGAAGTAAAAAGCATCAGTACTGGCAACCGTCTTGTCATCAGCCAAAATAGTTGTTTGAAACTGTGTGTTTGGGAAGTATTTTGAAGGAGGCATAGTACCAGAGAAAGTAACATTAGTTTATTTTGTATTATGGAGTGTACGATTTATAAAAGATGATAAGTTGAGTTGAATTGTGAGGACCATGTAACATGAAGTAAGACATTGTTTATTAAATTATTTCAGCAACCTTGGCAATGAGTGTCGGTGTAATCTTGTGGTTTGTGACATGTGCAGTGACTTTCCCTTATGTTACAAGTAATGGTTACATTGCTCCAAGTATGAAGTTGTTTTCTGCTCTTCTGCCCAACGCAGCCATTATGTGGGGTTATCACTTAATTGTGGCATATGAATCAAAGAGTAAGTATTTTTCATATTATGTACTGACCAGTTACATCCAGTCATACTTACAGATAATAAACCTCTCTATAATATGATTCTCAGATGATGGTACTGTATGCTGGATATGTCTTTTGGTGGTCATAGGATCAGATCTTGCTTTTAGGAACCTTTGTATTGCGTGCATTTGTAAATGTGTTACAGAACAGTGGATTAAGTTCATAAATGAAATTACTAATGTACTGTCACTTTGTTGCACCTGAGACTAGTACATACCAGTGTACCCTCCCAGATTTAGAAGTTATATCTTTTTGCATTGGTTGTTGGTTTCACAACCAAAGCTGTTGGAGCCATCATGCTGTAGTGACTGATTCACATTCCCCTCCCCAGAACTTTAAGTTACATAAATATTTCTGACAGGAATTTTTAATTGATGTTTTGTGTAAAAACAGATGATTTTTTCTGTTGCTTGTTAAGTGGGCCAGTTGTCACGAAATATATGTTTGCTCTGTATGCAGTTTATTATAGTGTGCTGAGAGGAATATATTTATATGATAATGAATTTACTTGTATTATTTTTAATTGGTTACAGAGGTTGGCTTGACTTGGATGAATTTCTTTGAACCACCCAGTGGTATTAGAGGCGACATCAGCGTGGGCCTGGTGTGGTTGATGTTCATTGTTGATATTATTGTATATAGCATTGTGACATGGTACATAAGTAGCATCATGCCGGGAAAGTATGGACTTGCAAAACCTTGGTACTTCGTTTTCATGGTAAGATATATATAAGGGTTTTATGTTTAATACCAGCATAATGCCAATTACATATTCAACTGTCTCTTCATGTGTTACGTAGATTATATTGTTAATGTGTACAAATTAAGTACAGTTTAATCACCACATTAAATTTTAAATGTGAGTTGTTTTTAATTGTGTGTTGCAAAGATGCAGAGAAACCATGTAGTATTAGTAGCATAAAATGTGGAAAGGCACATTTTAAGTTTGTGCATTTTCAGTGTTTTGCTCATAATTACTCAAAAAATTAAAATTTAGGTACAGTAACAGTGAATATGGCAGAAGTGTTATGCTGTGCAATTTTGTAACTTGTCAGTATATTTGGGAAGCAGAGTGGCCATGTTGATGACATTAGTGGTGCAAGTCAGTACATCAGACATCATCAGGGAGATTCATTGTTAGTGTATATGTTCAGCAGAGGGGTCAGTCACAAAAATAATATATGAAGACTGTGCAGATGCTTTTTGACTTACATGTTTGCTTAAAGTTGTGCAGTTGACAGTGTATCATAGTCCAATTTTATTAAGACCATCCATTTTTTTGACACATTGGTTTTTATGTTGTCCATGTCCATGGTGAATGTAGACTTGGGTAACATGCATTTCTTCTATTCTAGCCTTCCTACTGGCGTAGTAGCAGAGTAAATAATTTAACAGCTCCTTCATATGATGACATAGCATCAAGCAAGAAGTTTGAGAAACCTGTTGGCAACGTGTCTGTTGGAATCAAAATTAGAGATCTTCGTAAAGTATTTCAGTCTTTTGGTGGACTGAACAAGAAGGTGGCAGTGGATGGTGTCACTCTAGATATTTACAGTGGGGAGATTACAGCACTGCTTGGTCATAATGGTGCTGGTAAAACTACAACCATGTCCATTCTCACAGGTGAGACATTCAATAGTTTCATGGTCATATTTTATTTTCACTGTTCCATGATCTATTATTATATGCTATGTGATACATCTAGCAGTTTCCAAAATTGGAAACAGCTTTGCTCATACTGAAGTACTGGTTGATGTGCAAGGAAGGCTGTTTTCAGCAACACTACGATTTGCTTGTGATATTTGTGGTCCCAAGTGCAGTGACTGTGAACCTGAGTAGCATGTTAGATGTGTACAGATATTTCACAGGAATGTACTATCTCATTGTATTGAAGAAAGAACCAATAGATACCTTGAAACATCAGTAAATGGCTACCAGATTACAGGATGTCACATTACAGAAGGCACTATTCTTCAGAGTCGTTGCCATGATATTCTCAGAACTCACATGGAATCACGTAATCCATGGACACAGGAGACTCTACTGACTGAAATCTCGTATGTTATTCTAGAAGTCGTGGATGGTGAGCCTTATATGAATAACAAAATTGGCCTGCAGATTTTATGCGTCTAAATGTAAGGCTTGTCACAGCAGTACAACAAAAAGCAACGTCATCTGTGATGTGATGCAGTGTAGTGTGGTAGAAAATTACAAACACTACAGGGGAATCCATTAGCAATAGGTTCCCCTGAGACAAATATCTGTGAAACTACTTGGTGTTACATCCTAAAATACAGTCTGAAGTTGCCACTTGGATAAAAACATCACACCCTCAGATGTGGGTAATAAAGAGGTCATAGTCATGTACTCATTATTCATTCATTAAACGTGGTCCATAGTGGCATCATGGGAGTACCTGTGTCATGTGGTGATATGTTAAAAATATGTATAAGTCATTTCATCTTCACTTTGTTCTTCAGAATGGCACAACAAAATATTGTTTACATACTCCGCATTTTTTTTGTAATGAGAGGCCTGAATTGATTGTTCTAGTATTTATAATAAATTATACCCCATTTTCAAGTAATTTAGTGAAAATGCAATAAAAAATATTACTCTGAATGTTTTGTGGCATGTTCTGTGAGTTTATACAACCAGGACTTACCCATCATTAAAAGAGAGGTTGAAATACACCATTATGAATATATCTGAAAAACTACATACAAATACTAATTCTTAAAACCAGATCTACATTTTGAATATACTATTCTGACGTGGACAAAATGTTTTGTTTTGTGACCATACAAGTGGACACTTTACACACATTAATTTTTTTGTAACATTCAACAAAGTGAGTTTCTGTGATGCAGTTTGTCTGTTGTTTACATGTCTTTAAGAATGTTAGGTGTTGGGAGTGGACAAGATAGTGTACTTCTTTGTACAGCTTTAAAATGTACTGTTTGCTCTGTAAAATGACTCTGGACAGTGCCATCGTAATTTCAACAACAAACATGCATGGTTCATTTATGTATTTCACCATGGTTGGACAAAACTTAGCTTAAAATATGTTTATATCTTACTGGACATATGACATGATCAAAGGTTCACAGAATGAAATGTGTCTTTGCAATCCATGCAGCAGGCTGTGTTTAACTTACACAGGGACTCGCTGAATACTGCCTAGCATTTTTCTCAGTTCAGAGCTGTTCATAAAGCCAGAAACTGTGGTGTGTACTGTGCTGTACCAGTTAACATTCATTTCCAAAACTAATGTATAATTTTTTTTTCAAGATAAGATGATAAAGTCTTGGAACATATACTACTCTGAACATTAACTTGGATATAAGAAATAAATCAGTTGTGGGAAAGTATTCCAACACTTCAAATGGAGTTGAATTGTGAGAATATGACGAACTTAATATGTACACTTATGTAGTGAACCAACCAATACACAGTGGCAAAAAAGCATATTTTGCCACCGTGCATTTGTTGGTTCCCTACTTAAGTGTAAGTATTCCTTCAGTACACAAATATAGAATGTATTAAGTTCATGATGAACTTAAGTTTATAGTCAACCAAGTGCACTTTGAGGTAACAGTAATTGCAGATTTCTCTACCATTTTCTTGTGTAAGTAAGTGCATGATGGGTGATTCTTTGCATGAGCCAAATTGATAAAAATTGTAATAAAACTCTCAGGCTGCGGCCATGTCAGGTGGTTGACAGGAAAATAAACCAATATTTCAAGAAACATCTCTGTCTGGTCTTCAGTGAACTGAATCCCAGACAGGATGAGGATGGTTCTCAAAATGCTAATTCATTTGCTCTCAAAGCTTGGGCTGCTATACTAATAATTGTGTTTCAAGGAATAAAATTTTAGTGAATCCAAATGTCTCTTATGTCCAGTGATTTTTCATTTTCAACTTATATAATATTGGCTTACTTGATTGTGATAAAGTAGTTTGATGCATGAAATTACTGTGTCTTTTGTGTGTTTGTAACTTGTACTGTATAGTTAAATATGTGTGACCTGTTGACAGGCTTGTTTTCCCCTACAAGTGGCACTGTCCACATTAATGGCTATGACATCCATGACAACTTGGATAAAGTGCGGGAAAGCGTGGGCTTGTGTCCACAACACAACCTGCTCTTCACAGATCTCACAGTTTTGGAACACCTGCTCTTTTTTGCAATGGTAATGAGTTTTCTGTCTCAGATATTTTGCCCTTAAATTGTAAATAATACTTTTTACAATATAAGCAGGTTGTAGATTGGTGAAACTGTTGTTTAGTAAAACATAAGGATCTATTCTGTGTTTTTACTTGCTTTTCCTAAAAATTGCTAAAATGTTTCAGTTTATGCTTTCCTTAGCTTTTGTCAATCTTCAACTTTAGAGTTACAAACCAATTTATTTGTGTTGCAGTTGAAAGGCTGTTCAAATCGTGAAGCTAATGTTGAGGCCAGACACCTCCTACAGGTTTTGAACCTAGAAGACAAACAGAACATGTTGTGTTCAACTTTGTCTGGAGGTATGAAGAGAAAACTCTCTCTAGGAATAGCACTGATTGGGCATACAAAGGTAAGGAGCCTGAGCTTTCAAACCCTCACAATTTGCTTATTTCATTGTTACTGTGATGCTGGAATTTTATTTTGTTGTGTCTTCTAGGTCTTGATGTTGGATGAACCAACTTCAGGAATGGATCCAGAGGCCAGGAGGGAAATATGGGATCTGTTGTTGGTAGGAAAATTAGTTTAAAATTAGTCCAGCTGTGTAACTTGTTCAGTCTTAAGGTATCTTAGAGCACTAGTAAATGCTGTCATGATTAGAACTTGTTTGATAAAAGCAGTGAGAACATATTTGAACATTATTATGCTAGTCATTGAGTCACTTCTCAGATCTTGGTATGGATTGTGTAATTTCTTTTTGTCATCAGAAGCATAGTTGGTATAGTGACTTGCTATGGGATGGACAGTCCAGGGATTGAATCCTGGTGGTGGCAAGATTGTAGACTGGTGCTGGGGCCCACACAGCCTCCTGTACAGTTGGTACTGGGTCTTTTTTCCTGGAAGTAAAGATGCTGGGGCATGGGTTGACCACCACCCCTATCCAGTGCTGAGTTTGAAGAAAGAGTATAGCTATACTTGCTACTCCCCCTTTGGGCATTCATGTCTTGTTCTAGGGTGAACTTTACCTGTTATCAGTAGGCAATTTGATTATACATTGTAACATCACACATTGTATTGGAATCCATATCATTGTGGTGTTGAAACACGTGAGTTGTAGCGTGTGGAGAGTTTTAGTCCATAAAGAATAAGTAATACAGTGTAAGATTTTGAACTATTACTGTAGTTAAAAATTTGCTTTGTCAGTAGATTTTGTCTCTTGATTATGTAACATTTGAAGTATGTTGCAAATGTCATAATTCAATGGCTGTGCCGTGGCATCACTAGTCTGTTAATCTAGAGGCTGAGGTTTGATCTCAGGGCAGTTTATGTGGGATCTGTGGCAGACAAACTGGCAATGAGACAGGTTTTTAGCTTAAGTGCTTTGGTTTTATCTTGTCAGTGCTGTTTTATTACTGTCAGTGCATTGCATGTTCATTGTTGAAGACCATGAAGGTGCAAATTATAATTAACCACCTCTTGAGGTAGTAATATTCAGTAACATTTGGTTTTGTGTGCTGCTATTCATGTATGTGAATTCCTCCCTTAGAATATGCGGGGCGAACGAACCATTCTTATTACAACACACTTTATGGAGGAAGCGGATGTTCTTGGAGATAGAATTGCTATCATGGACCATGGTCAAGTACAGTGCTATGGTACAACTTTGTTTCTGAAGAAACTGTATGGTGAGTATGAGTTAAATTGGAACTGCATTGAATGTTCTAAGTAATTTTATAATTTGCATTGTGTGAATATGATATATTGTCACTTATTCTCATGAATGCATAATCTGCAAGTGCCTGAAAATAGCTGCTCATAAAAATATCTAAGAGGAGATGTGGGTAATGGAGCATATTGTATAACAAGGAATGTGGCTTACATAGTGTACCTAATAGTCTTAGGGTAATGAAATCTGGGCTTCAGTAGATTGCAAGTATAGCTTGGGGGAGGAATAAATATGTATGATGTTATAATGATTCTTGGAGAGTTCATTGTTACCCTGCAGGCTGAATGAGGGTGTGGTGGTATAGGTGTGAATTACCAGACACACACACAATACACACGCACATTTGTATGTGCACGCGACACTATTTCGCCGCATGCATACAGTGTCTGCAGCCGGCTTCTTGCTTGCTGCTGCGCCGAATCGCCTCACACACTGACACCACTTTGCAGTTCCCACTTCACTCACAGATCTGACTCGGTGTGTAGAAGATTGCAGTGTATGAACGATAAAATATCCTGGCTCGGTGGGTGGGCTAGCCAGTGGCATCCACCCTCGCCATCCGGAGTGAGTCGTGATACTGGAAGGAATGGCCGGTGGTAAAGCAGATTCTGTGTCAACATGGAGGACATACACAAGCTTCAGGTGGTCAATGGAGACTGTTTTTGCAGCACCGTGAACCTCAATGGTATAAGTCTTATCGGCCCTGTGGAGGACTCTGTATGGGTTGACATACAGGACTTGGAGGGCCGTAAAAATACATGTGAGGCGGTGGCCAGGTCTTGAAAGTGAATGTGGATGGTGCAGCATGCCAGGATGCTGGTACGGGCCGAAGCTTTCCAGTGTGGGCCCTCAGCCGGGACATGAAGTTGGTGACATCGGTGCATTTGGCGGGGGAAGGGGCGAAAAAATCCTCCGGTAACCGCGGGGAGAACCATACACTAGTTTGGCTGATGAGGCTTTGAAGTCCCTCCATGCACTGCAAATCCCCAACAGGACCAACAGTAGAACTTCAGCCCAATGTCCATCAGCATGGCACATCAGGGTGGCCTTCAACTGACAGTGTAGCCTCTTGATCATGCCATTGGAGGCAGGATGCCACGCCTTAGTCCAGGTTAGAGAAGATCTGGTGATGGTAGCCAGAGTCTTGAAAAGAAGGGCCTCGAATTGCCTGCAGTGGTTGGTTGTGATTTGCTGGGAACAGCCGAAATGAGCAACCCAGATGGAGACGAAGGCTTTAGCGACTGCTTCGGTGGTGATGTCAGACAGAGGGAGTGCCTCAGGCCAATGGATGTATCTGTTGATGGCAGTGAGACAGTACTGGAAGCCAGAGGAAACAGGCAGCGGCCCGACCAGGCCAATATGCACATGAGACAAACTTGCCAACGGGAGGATGAAAATCTCGAGAGGGGCCTTCATGTGCCGCATTACCTTGGATCGTTGGCAGGGTGTACACGCACGTGTACATGCACATGTCCTTGTGCGGCAGTCTTTCCCCACTCCCAGCCACACAAACCGCTGGGACATCAACTTGACGGTGTTGGCCCCTGGGTGGCTAAGGCTGTGGAGGGTGTCAAAGACCTGGTGTCTGAAAGGTGTGGTTGTGAATGGCTGCAGTTGTCTGGTGGATGTGTCACAGTAAAGGTTGATGTCTGTACTGGGAATGTGCACCTGTTCTAACTGAAGTGCCAAATCATTTTTCAGCATGTTTTGCAGTTCCACATCCTGATCCTGGGAACTCGCAAGAGCATGTTAATCAAAAGGTGTCATGACGGAGTTCGCTCTCGATAAGGTGTCTGGTACAACATTGTCTTTCCCTGAGACATGCCTGAAGTCAGTAGAGAATTGTCCAATAAACTGCAGGTGACAGAACTGCCATGGTGAGCTGTATTGCTGGAAAGCATAAGTGAAAAGCTTGTGATATGTGAAGATGACAAAGGGATGGTCTTCAGCCATATGTCGGAAGTACTTGATGGCCTCATACACTGCTAGGAGCTCGCGGTCGTACGGACTGTATTTTTGTTGAGTGGGGCTGAGCTTATGGGATTAGAAATCGAGGGGTTGCTGCAAGGCCGCGCCAATAGCAATATCAGAAGCGTCTGTATATGAGGCCAACGTAGCAGATGGGTCCAGGTGAGCCAGAAGTTTGGCACAGGAGAGGCTAGCCTTGCAGACCTCGAAAGCTTCGACCATGGTGGGTGTCCATTCCACTGGTTGTGATCCTTTGACCTTGGGACCAGCTAACGCAGTGTGAAGTGGCGCTTGTATGCTTGTGGCTTGTGGTATGAACTGCTGGTAAAAATTAAGCATGCCAAGGAAATGTCTGAGGTCTTCGCCCAAGACAGGCTATTGGGAAAGGTTTATTGCCATGACTATCTCCTCCAAGGGCTGAGTACCTTCAGCTGAAACAGTGTAGCTGAGGAAAGTCACTTCCATCACACCAAAAACACATTTGGCTAGATTCAGCAAGACACCGTATTCGTTGAAGCGCTGAATCAATGTACGCAGGTGCTGCTCATGCTCATCCTCAGAGATAGAGGTGACTTGCATGTCATCTGTATATGCGTAACAGAAATCCAGGTCTCTGAGAACCTCATCGATGAACCGTTGGAATATTTGTGCAGCATTTCGGAGCCCAAAGTATATATACGGGAACTCAAAGAGCCCAAAGGGCATGATGATGGCTGTTTTTGCAATGTCGTCTGGATGAACTGGAATCTGATAGTATGCTTTCTCCAAATCTGTTATGGAGAAGACTCTCCAGCCAGCAAGTTGTTGTGCAAAGTCGGCAGCGTTCTGAACGGAATATTGGTTGGGGTTGGTCGTAGCGTTCAGAGCACAATAGTTGCCACAGGGTCTCCAGCCATCTTCTTTCTTGGGGACAAGGTGGAGGGGTGAAGCCCAGGGGCTATGTGAACACCAAGCGGTGCTGTTTCAGAGCATCTTTTCGAACTCGTATTTCATGATTCGGAGGCAGTCTGGTGCCAGCTGCTGTGGGCGCGTAGTTACAAGTAGTCCAGGTGTGGTGCGAATGTGATGGACTGTAGAATGCCGGGTTCCCGGGGAATACCTGAAGGACAGATTATATCCTGAAAATCTTAGAGCGTGGCATGATAGTGAGAGCTCCCGGCAAGGACTTTAATGTGGCTGCTGTACATTCCCACCAAGGCACCATTGACATTTACATTGATGATGTCGATGAGGCATCGGTGTCTTATGTCAATGAGTAAGTTGTAGAAGCAGAGAAAGTACAAACCGATGATGGGTCCTGTTATGTCTGCAATGACAAAACACCATGAAAACTCCAGTCATAGGCCCAAATCCAAAAACAGGGTTATGCAACTGTAGGTATGTACAGTAGTACCATTTGCTGCGAACAACTCATAACTAGTCTGTGTCTGGCATTCTGGAAGATGGGAATGGAGGTAGACGCAGAGATCGGCACTGGTGTCGACCAAGAAGCTTATCTTTGTGTACTGATCCGTACCATAGAGGTGGCTGGCTGAGTTGTTCAGTTGCTCGCCGCCACTAGTGACTGCCATCCACGTTTCCCTGCTGCCACATACGAGGCTCAGTGCAGCTCTTTGCACACTCTTTAAAACGGCGGTGGTACCAGCAGTTGTCAGGGGCTGGTGACTGTCCTGCAGAGCGTGACAGATGTCTTGCGTGCCATCGTGTCTGCGATGGTGAACATGGACAAGAGGCACTCTCAGAAAGTGGGGCTACCTGCCGAACCAGCTCGTCAATACGGGTGCTTTAAGTATTGATGTCAACACCAGATGAAGATACACGGGCAACACGGAGGAGGTGTGACTTCCGCTATTTTATTCACCAGCTGGGCCACATTGTCTGAAGCAACCTGTGCTTTCATGGCAATTATCGCCTGAATATTTGGCGGCAGGCAATTCATCTACAAACTGTGGAGAAAGTCTGATGGTACTGACGGGCCGGAGAGAGTCCAAAGGTGGCAGAGGAATTGAGTCGTTCTCCAGTCACCAATCTCCTCATGCACCAGGAGCTGGTGGATGCGCAGCTCCTCGGAGAGTGACAGACGTCTAATCAGTTCTGCTTTAATTCCCTCATAATGACCTGTGGGAGGGGGTTTGGTTATGACATCCTCCACCTTTGCCGCACATTTGTAGTCAAGTTGTAAGGTGACGTAGTAAAACTTTGTTGCATCCTGCATGATGTTTGACAAAGCAAACTGACCCTCAAGCTGTGGAACCACACGGCTGGCTTTTCGGGCCAGAAACATGGAACATGAATACTGACCCGGTTGATAGTGAAAGTTAAATCAGGCGGTTGCTCCGGCCATGTTGATGGGTCAGCGTCTTGCTGCATGATGCTTTCACGGGAGGAATATTGCACTAATTTGTGGCACTACATGGTCTTTTATTCACGGGGTCACCAGTGTGGTGTTATAGATGTGAATTACCAGACACACACACAGTACACATGCACACACACACACACACAATTGTATGTGCACATGACGCTGTTTCTCCGCATATGTACAATGTCTGCAGCCAGCCACTTGCTTGCTGCTGTACCGAATCGCCTCACACACTGACACTACTTCGCAGTTCCCACTTCACTTGCAACTCTCTCTCAGTGTTTATACGATTGCAGTGTATGGACGATAAAATATCCTGTCTAGGTGGGTGGGCTAGCCATTGGCGTCCACCACAAGGGTAATAAAACATTTTCGACACACCTTGGCATTGTTTTGTGTTAACTGTTTGCAAGTTGTACTCATGTGCAGTGGCTGATACAAGGCTGTCAGCATGGTAATTGTAAACCTGGCTGATGTGAATATTGGTATTTTGCTGGAAAGTGAAGATTATGAAGGTGGGTAATGATATTTTTAGTGTCATTATATGTTTCAGTATATACAGTAGTTGTGCTTTCTTGTTGGAAGATTGTGTCTGTATGTATGTATGTTAGGTAGATGATGCTTGACAGCCAGTCCAAGGAGTCCATATCATCTCTCCTGACAGTACTGCACAAGCAGAATGCCTTATTTGGAAGAGAACACTGTGGTGTTTCAGTAATTCTTGGTGTTTAGTTTGTAATATGATACAGAATTATGTGGAAATCAGCAGTGTGCCATATCAAAAAACATTCTGGAATGAGCTATGTCAGTCTTGATATGCATATCCCTGTGCTGGGAAACAGTGCAACAAGATGATGAGTGAATAAACTGTGGTATCATCCTGTATTGCCTACTCCTAAATGTTTTGAGTAATGTTATCAGCTGAAAGATAATGGCTGTATTTTGGCACATGGGCAGGATCATGTGGACAGAATGAATTGGCAGTAAACAACATAACATATTGTTGAAAATTTCTTAACCTCTTCATTAGGCAGAAATACTGTTAAGAGGAACTTGAAGCCTGATGGTGCATGTTTACATACATCTTGCACAACTATTGCAAAATTCAAAGGTCTGTATGTAGAAGTTCTCTGGTATCTTTCTTGTTCACCATACTGAAAGTGAGTTCCAGTACATGGTGCAAAATTAGGTGTCAACATAAACTTCTGTGTAATGGCATTTGTGAATCATTCTAAGACATGTGTGAAGAAAAATTCATTTCAGTTCCATGCATTGTAAAGCATTACAGGGATCTTGTAAACAGTTCTTTTGTTTTAATTTGCATACATACTGCATATTTTGTTGTTTACAGACTCAGCCATCATTAATATAACTGTAAGGCAAAGGTCTATCAAAGGAAGTAGGTGATTTCTCTGCCCATGGACTAGCAGTGTTTGGAAACTTGGAATGTTGCAGGAGCTGGCTACCAGTTAAATTTGCTGATAAACAAAGGTTGTGATGTTGGCAGGATAACAAATACTATCCAGCCTCTTATTCCAAATGCAAAAGTGAAGAGTGAGATGGGCTCACTGTTGTGTTATATGCTGCCTTCGGATCAGTGTGACAGTTTTCCTCAGCTCTTTGATATTTTAGAACAAGAGAAACAGCAGCTCTGCATATCTAGCATTGGTGTCTCCATCACAACACTTGAAGAAGTGTTTTTGAGGTTCGTTGTGTATTTATAATTTAAATCATTTCAAAATGAAATTGGTTTGTTGTGTTTCAAATTTTAAATTTATTAGCTAAGTTTTCTTTACATCTTTAGGTGTATTTGGTAACATCAAGTTTTTGCCAGTACACATCCATTATTTTGAATGCTAATGGCTAACATTTATCTGAACTAATTACTGTTTTGTGTTAGGTGTTAATCTCATCTAAGTTTTTACATGTAAATTGTAATATATTTCTATTTATGTTCCCTTCTCTCTTATTTCCTCTATATCTTACACCGTTTTTGTAACTTTGTTTTTGCACTTGCATGTTGCTTTACCTAAAAATGTACTAAAATTTTTTAGTTCTGTGATTTTATTACAGTTGTTTATTTTCTTATATGTTGTTTCTTCATGTATGTATGGCCATTTAATAAGTAGAAATTGTTCTGTCCACTACTGCATCTTGTTACATTTTAGAAATACATGAACCACATTCTCTTCTTCGTTCCATACGGAACATCTCCCTTTCTCTGCTCCCCATCTTGTACCTCTTGATTTCCATATTCCTAATCTAAACCATGCTAATCCAGTTTTTTCATTCAAATTACAATGATATATATACATCTCTCCCCCATTCTTGTTTCATATCCAAGTATGCAACTAGACATTTCTTTAATTTTTTCTATATGGTTGTTTTTGAGTATCATTACTCCTAGTTTCAATTATTTGACATGTTTTTCCAATCCCTTCAACCTTTGTATAAAAATTGTATCCTAACCTGGTTCTTTTTCATTCGTCGGTTAGGTTTCTTGCTCATGTATAACATTTCAGGTTGGTTTGTCATATAGAAACTAAGTACATTACCCCAATGTGGGCATATATTAGTTTTAAAGTCAAAGTTTTTATCTCTTAAACTCTCAGTGAGCTAAAATCTTTTGTATGCAAAGCTTATTGTCAGTAATAGTGTATCCTGACATATGGTACAGATTCATTATACTTGGTCCAAAATAGCCTTAAATTTGATTTGAGGTGCACTTTTTGTTGTCAGGAGTACTTCATGGTTGTAATTATATATAGCTTGTAATGGCTTAAAGATGTGTACTGCTTGGCATCTAATAACTGCCTTTTTAGTGTATTATGAACTAAATACTCATTTATCCACAGTTTCATTTTCTTCTTTTTTATGACCTCCAGCTGACAAATTCTCACATGTCAGGGTTGGAGTTGTGAGAAACTGAACATGCCAATCCAGATCTCACATGATATCTTGGTAAATATTCATGACAATAAGGTTACTGTATTTACTCGAATGCAAGTTGCGGTTTTTCCCTTAAATTTAGCACATAAATATGTGAGGTTGTCTTAAATTTGCATATGTAGACCTGAACCAGACTGCACCAAACTGGATCACTCTGAACTGGACTCTGCAGAGGCAAACTAAGACCTGTATCAACATATGTGATATCTGCACTCTTCTGAGATATTACATAGAGCAGAGTAGCAATTCCACACCGATGTTTTGGTACAACCTCTTGATCCCAGCTTCAAGGGTCAAGAAATTGAATAAAGAGAACACAGCATGACAGCAGTTAACTGACACAGTCTTCTTTTTTGGGACTTTGTCCATATCCTAATTTCTAACGTGGTGAATCCCTTAGACTGAGTTATTCTCAGTCACTGAGCACCACAGATCTAGTAACTGGTTAAGATACGTACCTAAGAACAGATCTGGTCCAAAGGTAGTAACAGAAAAATGGCTGTTGGAAAATAAAAAATTAACTACATTACTCAAAAATGTAACTTGGATCAATCCACAAATTAAAAGCCATAAAGAGAACCATGAACTCAGACTGATCAGACCACAGACATGACACAAAAATCCAGAACACATGTATATAAATTCTTAACACCATCTGTGGAGAAAATTTTGGATCTTCATGGGTTCAAGTAAGTTTGTAAACTAAGAAGTATACATGTATTATTCAGTCGATGTGGATCATAACGGCATGGCAGAACATTTTCACCAGAAGTGACTGTGTAGGTTTGTAAGAACTGCTGTATATCCACTGCAAAGGATGAGACTGATAATAATATGTTGTGGAATTGCAGTGAAGAGGATGGGAATGTTAAGAGTGAGTGTGAGAAAGATGAAGGCATTGTCTGTGTAGATGGAGACGGTGACACTGACTACTAAAAGTAGATAGAATCTGACATTCTTTGTGTATTAAGTGTATGAAATTAATAGTAAAATATTTTTTCTTAGCAGGCATTTTATTTCTGGAGGGTCATCTTAAATTAGTCATGCATTCGGCTAAATACATTAGTATGACACTTGAGGTGAAAATAAATAAATGTCCCTTTGTGATGAA